>Ga0307948_1000979_pt1:15000-19757 | contig 19757 bp, 25 predicted proteins | sample OrgLakmetagen280_FD_201824 | JGI IMG/M metagenome (GOLD analysis project Ga0307948, IMG submission 201824) | Saline water microbial communities from Organic Lake, Antarctica - #280 | ecosystem: Environmental > Aquatic > Non-marine Saline and Alkaline > Saline | place: Antarctica...
TGTGTGTGTGTGTGCTTGGAGAGCCATCAGTCTCATTTCTAGGGTTGGTCTTAACCACACATGTATGTGAACTTACCGTTCAAGTACTATGTCTCTGGCAAGGATATGTATATTTATATCCAACTGAATGGTCATAAGGTTAGCCAGCGTATATATGCACTGTAATTGACGTAAGTTTATTGATCTTCCTGCCAATAATACCCTATGGTATATACACCCTGTATACATGGTTCTGGCCATACCCTAGACATTAACAGTGAAAACATTGAACATGTGCTTCTGGCCAACCCTATTTCTCTCTCTCTCTCTCTCTCTCTCTCTCTCTCTCTCTCTCTCTCTCGCTCCCGCTCAAAGCAACTCCTGTGTTTTGTGAGTTTTCCCCCTGACTATGTGCCCAAAAATCATTGTTTCACTGCCACCCTCACACATTGCAATCCCCTAGGCATATGGATGTTGATGTCCAGACATGCAAACCTAGACCACCCACTGGGCCCATCATACTCCTCTTGTTTTGCACAGTACTGACTTTTTGTCCCTAAACTCATTTTGTTACGCTGCCCCCCCACGCGCTGCGACTCCCCAGGCCTGTGGATGTCCAGACGAGAGGAGCTAGGTCACCCCCTGGGCTCCATCACCCCCCCTATCCCTCCCACACCACTGCTGCCAACAGCAGCAGCAGCAGCAGCAGCAGCAGGCGCGTCTACGGCACCCTTTGTTCTGGAAGTAGGAACTGAGGAGCTACCCCCGGATGATTTGTTAGCAGGGCTGGGGCAGCTGAGGTCGGTACATTACAAGGACATGGGACATTAGTAAGACTTAGGACATTACTAGGAACTGAGGAGCTACCCCCCGATGATTTGATGGCAGGGCTGGGGCAGCTGAGGAAGGTACATTTTGCGCTGTTGGAACTGTGACCGTGCGTTTCACTTGGATGTAGAGTGGAGTGGGGAAGGGAGCTCGAAAAAATTTGCAGAGCGGCTGAGGTCGGTACATTTTGCGTTGTACATGTGTACATGTGACTCAGGTAAGGGGGGACATGTGGAACCCACAGATGATATGTGAGCAAGAGAGTGAGAAAGAGAGTGAGGAACCTTTTAGAGCAGCTGAGGTCGATTTTGTTCATGTGTGTGCTGTCGCAGAAATTGCTTCTTGGTTCATGTGCACGTTCAGCGGGGTGAGGTGGGTTGGCAATACTGACAAGCTTTTGTTGAGGAAATGTTGTGTAGGGTCTGACCAGCTGTCGTTGTAAAGGTGGCCAGAACCGTATATCTGCACCATATATGACCACATGTATGGTGATTTTCTTTCTAAAAATACTGCGTGTACGCTGTGTATTGCTATTAATTGTTCTGATTCTGGCCAACCCAATCTACTTGCATTACTGTGCACAAACTTGCACTCAAAGTGAATGCACCTCCATCGTTCTGAAAGCTACAGCTGTCCAGGACGCACATCGCCTGAAAAAGAAGTTCACTCGCATTACTGTGTGCACACAATTGCATTCACAGTGATTGCACCTCCATCGTTTTGAAAGCTGCAGCTGTCCAGGACGCACATTGCATTTAAATATTTTAACAGCTGTAGCTTTCAGAACGCACATCGCATTTCAATATTTATTACGGTTGGCCAGAACCGTATGCATTCGCTGTATATGACCACATATTTGTATATTTATTAAAGCAACTGCCAAAAATGCCGTATGTTTGCCGTGTGCACATGGTTCTGGCCAATTCTACATTTCAAGCAACCTACCTAATGTTATATTTGCCCCATTGCTCTCTTGAAGTCTTGCATTTCAGGCAACCTACCTAAATGTGATAATTGTAGGGTTGGCCAGAACCATATATATATGGTTTTTATACGGCATTTTTGGCAGGGAATTCATCAAATATACGGTCATATACGGCGTATATATACGGTTCTGGCCAACCCTAGATATTTGCTCCATTGCTCTCTTGCAGTGAGCGTGTACCCGCGCTGCTTCAAAAGCTGCGCTTGTCTTTTGTGGGCGTGAGAGTTGAGGGGACACCCAGACGCATGGCTGTCTTGGTGGAGGGCTTGCAAGCACAACAGACCACGCAGGAGTCTGAGGTAAGCTCATTCACTTTTCCAGCTGCTTGGCTGTCTTGATGGAGGGCTTGCAGGCACAGCAGACCATGCAAGAGTCTGAGGTGGACTGAGTTACTTTTCCAGGTGCTTGGCTGTTTTGGTGGAGGTCTTGCAGCAAACACAGCAGACCATGCAAGAGTCTGAGGTAGACTGAGTTACTTTTCCAGGTGCTTGGCTGTTTTGGTGGAGGTCTTGCAGCTAACACAGCAGGCCATGCAAGAGTCTGAGGTACGTCCCTTACAAGTGCAAGGCCCTACCACCAAAAGCCTGCGTAATGATAACGTTAAACAAGCTACATGCACCCCTACAAGTTTTCCTCATCACGTCAAATCCCTTTGGTTTTAAACATCCTTTGCGCCGCTCAGGTGCGAGGCCCCCCCACCAAAGCGGCCTTCTCCGCCGATGGTCCTACCAAAGCTTTGGAGGGCTTTTGTAAGAAGAACGGAGTGTCACCCGCAGACGTGACAAAGCAGACGGATGCAAAGGGCGTGGAGTATGTATACGCTCGGGTCAAGGAAGAAGGGCGGTCAGCTGCTGAGGTGCGTGTGTGTGCTTGTGTTGTATGTGTGCGTGTTCCTTTAGGTAAGAATGTGACAAAGCAGACGGATGCAAAGGGCGTGGGGTTCACGTGTACGCTCGGATTAAGGAAGAAGGGCGGTCAGCTGCTGAGGTGCGTGTTCACACAAAGTGTGCATGCACACGCTTGGATTGGTTTTGTCTGTGTAAAAGTATGTGTGTGGGAAGAAGCGGTTAAGCAGATGCAAGGGTTTGGCATGGACCCTCAAGGCAATGAGAAGAGGTGATCTATCGTTGAAATGTGTGTATGTGCGCGTGCCTACGTGTATGTGTGACCGGTTGCATGCCTTGTTTTGTGTATGTGTGTGTATGTGTGACTGTTCGCGTGCCTTGTTTCGTGTTTGTGTGTGTGCGTGTGTGTCTGCATGATAATTCTTGACTGCCCTTGTTTATGTGTGCATGTGCTTTGCAACTCCAGATGTGGCCATGCAAATAAGCTTTGCAACTCCAGATGTGGCCACGCAAATAAGCTTTGCAACTCCAGATGTGGCCATGCAAACTAGCTTTGCAACTCCAGATGTGGCCATGCAAACTAGCTTTGCAACTCCAGATGTGGCTATGCAAATAAGCACAAAGGGCAAGGAGTTTTTGTGAACTACAGCGGCAGGTCAGAGGGAAGGGGTGATTCGTGATTTATTGCCTCTCAGAAAAGGGTGTGCACGCTCATGTGAAAAAGACGTCTATATTGAAGCTCTTTTGTTTGCAGTTCGAATTTAGGGGGCACGTGCTATGCTCAAGTCATGCACACAGAAAGAATACATAGGGGCACGTGTAGTAGTCGTGCACACAGAAAGGATACATAGGGGGCACTTGCACTGCTCAAGTCATACACAGAAAGAAATGATCAAGTCATACACAGAAAGAAATGCTCAAGTCAAACACAGAAGAATTACGGAGCAGCCATGCAAACAGTCATAAGAGAAACAAATGCTTAGCAGCCAGGCAAACCGTCATACACAGAACGCAATGCTCAAGTCATACACAGAAAGAAATGCTCAAGTCATACACAGAAAGAAATGCTCAAGTCATTCACAAAGAGAAATGCTCAAGTCAAACACAGAAGAAATGCGGAGCAGCCATGCAAACAGTCATCAAAGAAACAAATGCTGGGCAGCCAAGCAAACAGTCATACACAGAACGCAATGCTGAGCAGCCATGCAAACAGTCATAAGAGAAACAATTGCTGGGCAGCCAAGCAAACAGTCATACACAGAACGCAATGCTGAGTAGCCATGCGAACATTGCGAGTCCTCTCGCCCTCATTTTGATGTCTCTCTGCACAAGCATGATGAGGAGAATCAGCAACAAACTTACGTATACGTTTGTCCTTACCAGACGGCCCTTTCCAGTACCATTACCAACTCTCATCAGGCCAAGCCTGCAATCCTTGTTCATCTTTTTTTCTTTTTCTTTTCTGGGGTGGAGGACCCGGTACCAAGGTCACTTCTTCTTATGAATTAATGTGGGTAATGTCTTTCTTTTTGCTTTATCTGGGGTGAAGGAGTAATGTTACAGTACCAAGTACCAAAGCTACTCCTTTTTTGATCGATGTGGGGAGTGCTTTCTCATATTACTTATGTAACATTTTCTATGCACAAATCTCATGCTCACTTTTTTATCCCTTTGCACATGCACGATGAGGAGAATCAGTAACGTATCTACTTGTGCACAAATAATTGCACACATAGACACAGACACATACATATACACATACAAACTGCAGGTTCTGACCGAGGCCCTCCCCGGCCTCCTAGCTTCCTTGTCTTTCCGCAAAAGCATGAAATGGGGCAGAGGCGATGTGGCGTTCAGCCGGCCTGTGCGTTGGTTATTGGCCCTCATGGGGGAGACAGAACTGCCATTTGTGTGGGCAGGGCTACAAGCTGGCCGCACAACTCGGCTGCTGCGTAATGCTGACCAAGCCGAGGCACAGGTGGGTTATGATTTTTTGATGGTGAGATGGTAGTGGATTACTTGCAAGGAATTTAGAAGATTGAGACACTCAAGAGGAACACGGACAAGAGGAGAGAGAGAGAGAGAGAGAGAGAGAGAGAGAGAGAAAGAGAGAGAGAGAG
>Ga0307948_1000982_pt1 | contig 19729 bp, 22 predicted proteins | sample OrgLakmetagen280_FD_201824 | JGI IMG/M metagenome (GOLD analysis project Ga0307948, IMG submission 201824) | Saline water microbial communities from Organic Lake, Antarctica - #280 | ecosystem: Environmental > Aquatic > Non-marine Saline and Alkaline > Saline | place: Antarctica: Organic Lake...
ACGCACGCACGCACGCACGCACGCACACACACATACACACACACACACACACACACACACACACACACACACACACGCTTACACGCACACACGCGCACACGCGCACACGCGCACACGCACACGCACACGCACACGCACACACACACACACACACAAGCATGCACGCACGCACAAGCATGCACGCACGCACGCACACACAGACACACACACACACACACACCCGACATACAAACACAACACACCCGTGCACCCACGCACGCGCGCACACACCCACGCTTGCATGCACACACAAACACGCACACGCACACACATTCACACACATACACACACAAACACACACTCACACGCACGCACGCACACACACACGCACGCACGCACGCACGCGCACACACACACAAACATGCACACACGCATGCGCGCACAAACACACACACACACAAACCAGCAAAGCATACACACACCTGGGTAAGCAAAGCTAGTGTCCTCATGGGGCTGCACATATCCATCAATGCGGAGATTGCCAGTGCAGTAGCCTGCAGTGCCAGCACCCATGAGGGAGCCCTTGCCTGTGGCGTGCGTATCACGCATGCGCCCACCCGCTCCAGTCTCAGCACCTGTGTGTTCACGCAGCAAGCAACACCAAACAACATTTTCAGACTCAAGCACTGCCCTAAACTGACAACACCTTGACAAAAATGTGGTGCAAGATTGGGCAGGTGGAAGCAGCACACGAGCTTCGTTCCTCACCAGGGAAGGGTGCCACGGCACAGGGGAAGTTGTGGGTCTCTGCTGTCAGCAGCAGATCCCAATCACGAGGTTGGGGGGCCATCATGGAGGGGTTACCAGGCTGCACATGTAAGATTAAACCCCAACAATTGAGAGCGTTGGCAATATCGCAAATATGCCCCAACTAGAAGCCTGGCCTAAGGCTATTTAAGATAATAAAGGACTAGTTAGCATTTTATCTTTAAATCAACACCGTTGCCCTTCCTCTTGCATAGCGCTGACATACCGTGACGGGCAGCATTGGGTTGATGTTGGTGCCGCGGATGCATGAGCTGTTGTCCTTGAAGGCCACGACGCTATTTCCGGGCTTGAGCTGAGCGAAAGGCAGGAGGAGAGGGGCAGGGGGCTACTCACGTGCACAGGGAGCCAGGCACAGATCAAGCGCAGATGACAGTGAGAACATACACAGTGGGTGCTGCCAGCGTTACAAGTGACAGGGGCGAGCGACAGGAGAACAAGGCATTTATGCGCACACCTTCCAGGGTGTCTTCACCATGTTGAACAGCGTGTCTGGCATCTTCTCCCCGTCAATGACCATGTTTCCACCGAAAAACCAGTGGCGAGAGTGCTCACTGTTGGACTGCAGGCATCAGCAAAGTTACGACGTGCGAGTGGGATCTCTAAGTGTATCATACATTTGGGCAAAGCGAGACCAAGTCGTGTAAAGGGATGTACCTTACAAAAGCGTAGCTTGTGCAAATCACCAACCTGTGCAATATCAAATAGCTCCACGTTAGTGGGGTTGCGCTTCATGTCTTCCACAAAAAGGTTGTAGTAGTAGTCCAGATCCCACTCGTCGAATGCCAATCCCATGTCCTGTAGACGCAGCATTGCAAAGTGTTGAATGTGAGATTGAGAACAATATCAATAACCTATGAGGCGGAACATAGAAGTAAAACATCAGTGTTAGAGCAAGGGTTATTTAGCAAGCTTACCATGTTCATGGCAGCCAAGCAATCACGGCCTTCCTCAAGAATGGGCACACTGAACACTGCTGCAGGTACCATGTTGCTCTTAAAAGTCTTCACCTGCAAGTAAAACGTTTGAAAATAAAGCAATTGCTTGTATTAGGAAGAACTATGGCCAAATGTTTGAACACCAAGACTCGACCAACAAACAATGCGTATATCAGGTCCTGGCGTGCTTCCAGTCCTCACCGGCTCGGTGTAGACCTCCTCCAGCATGCGGTCATGTACCATTGAAGCAAATGAAAGCTCCTCCTCTCCTGCACAGCAAGAAGCCGTAAGAAGGAATCAAGCCATCTGCCAAAACACTTCATCTTACACATACAAGCTTTCTATATCGTGAGCAAGCTGCTCTGCCCCACAGCCACAGGCAGACATTTCTGGAATTCATTCCAAGACCAAGAGTACAAACATTCAGCAGACATTCCTTACGCACCTGTCAGGGGGCGCGAGGCAGTAATCTTATAGCGCCTGCTCTTCTCAAGCTTGGTCACTTTGCTGAGGCCACAGCTGGCAGCGATGGACACAGCATTAGAGGAGAAAGCTGTTTGAAAGCTTTTGCGAGGTCCAACCTGTAATTCATTAAGTTAAGCAAGAGGCACGAGTGGGTACTAGCATGTGAGTGTACAGCACACCAACAGCCGGTTGCCTCTACCAAAACAGTTGCAATTATAATTGATCTGCTGTTTGTCCCCACCAATACCTCAATGACAGAGCTGTTTGCGTTGCCAGCTGCACTCAGGTAACTTCCAGCTGCCAAAAGCTCGGGCTCAAATGTCTCGCGAAGCAGCCTGCGGTGGTTCCAACCGGCACAAGTCAAATCTGCACCATTGTTGAATCAATAGAGCGCAGCGCCTTTGTCGCAATTTATAGGAGTTACCAACAACAGTTTTTTATTGCACATGTCCCCTCTTTCTATACATTGCGCAAGTTTCTTTCTTGTTGCAAACATGCTCTCACCAGGCCATGGTCTCGGCCTCCTTGGGTGTGAAAGAAGAGCTGATGGCCACGTTAAAGCACTGCAGTGACAGGAGTGGAACAGGAGCAAACACATGTTGTGTTACGACTATTTGTGTCCTTAAATGTTCAGTGCAGAAAGGAAAGGCACTCACCAATTCCGAATCAATGCCTGTGATGGCGTCTGAGACCTTGCTCTTGGCCTGGGTGCATAGTACATGGTAGGGAACAAGAGGTCTAGAAATGCTTTTGAATCCTTAAAAAAAGCACGCAGTTCTGTGTTGGAAGGGGAAAACATATATATATGCCCACCTTGCGCAGGAGGGTTTGCAGTTGGGAGGCACCCATGCCTGGGTAGCGGTACAGCTGCAGCACCTCAGCGTCCTCACATAGCTTGGCCAGCACGCCAGTGGAGGTGGGCTGTAGAAGAGTGAGAGAAAGGGGCTAAGCGTGCTGTGAACAGAGAGTGTGCTATGGACAGGGATTGCAGCCTCTGCAGCAGAAAAACTTGTACGCACCTCGTTTGCGACGGCATGCGTTACACATAAGGCACGGCGGAGGGGGGCTGCGGAGAAAAGTTTTGTCGTGCAGTGTTCACCCGATGTCCAATCACACGTGCAAAACGTGAAAATAGGCAGCAAATAGCGACCCGGAGCCCAGGTAAATACCTGCTGCGGGTGCTGCTGATGTGAGCGCCGGGGAGGTAAGAGCCTCCTGCTGTGAGGGCCTGAAGGAGTGCGACAAAAAGGGCTACAGAGTTGGTTACAGGGCATGGAAAAAACAGTACTGCCTCCCACCTCTGCAACACACGCAGGGGCATGCATTCTACCTTGATACAGCAGTACTGGGCCTCAAGGAAGAGAGGGGCAGAATGTGCTGAGGGGGAATCGCTGCAGCTCCCCTGCCAGGCACCTGGCCCGCCTGCAAGGCGGCAGCTTTTTTGAGCATTTTGTTGTTTTAATTTATTCAGGAAGAATTCGAGTGGGGAGAATTCGAAAGAGCGCGGTACTCAGATTGTTGGTTTTACAAAACCATGTTGTTGGCCAGGGGCCATGGCGAAGGCGAAGTCAACTTTCTGAACGCCCACTCTTCCCTTCGAGCAGGGCTTGGGAACACAACATGCTTTATAAGGTGTTGCATGCAATATGGCCTTATTTGGAGGAAAGAAAATGTCATGCTCTACTGCATTCAATAGAGAACAGAAGCATGCCAACATGTACACAGAACAACGGCCCGCCACCAATCTGACCACCAAAAGCTAAAAGCTCTTGCCAGTAGATCGAAGCCAGCCTGATATGTAAATATAGATACATATAAATTGATTAAAGAAGAGCACGACGGACGACTCTGCTGGCCACATGATTTTTAACTAAGGGGGGAAAAACTACGTAGGAGTAAAACCCACATCAAGTGCTTAGGCTAAACCCCAACCTGGCCTCCTCCTGCTAATAGCACAAGCAGACAAGGCAGCTGTGCAATGGTGATACAGCAAGGCGTATTATACCCTTCGTCTGCTGAGGCACAGGTTGGAGTGATTTCTACCTTGCTCCTCTTACCTTCCAATCTCAACGCGCAGCAACGGCGAAATGTAGCAAGATGCAACCATAGTTACTCTGACCCAGCAATTCCGCATGAAAAATGCCACAGCACTCATGAAAAAATAAAGCCTACATGCATTCAGATCCACAACAAAAATCATACAGATGAGCAGATGAGACATTGAACACAACCCCCAGAAATATCTGAACAATACTCCTGGTGGTGTGTAGGCTTGTGCTTTCCAACCACCTGATCCCCACTGAAAAGGTTCTTACTTTTTTTGTCCAGGTGGTATGTTGCGTGTCTCTGCATCCATTAGGCGGTATGTTGCGTGTCTCTGCATCCATTGGGTGGTGCAGAACACAAAACGACATCCATTCCTAGTCCATGCCGGTAATATTTAATCTGCATTCTTTTCTTCTCTTTTCTTTTCCAACCCAGCAACTCCTGCGACCCTAAAGAAATGCAACTAACACGTACCAAACCGGATCCGCCACGAATGCAAGGAGCTGCCCATGACCTAATAGATGACCCTTGTCAGATCAAATCACCGTTACTGCATAGTATAAGACTCAGCACAACAACAAATAGAGTCTTATAATTGGTTGTGCCTTCGAACCAGGAAAGGCCTCCTAGGTGGAAAAGCCATGCAGCAGAGGAGTGAATTCTTTGCATCGCCGTGGTCCCTAATGCTTCAACCGGTTCTGTACATCCTCGCCTGTGCGCTCTCTGCTCATACTCGTGTGCGTGTGTCTATCTCTTCTAGTGCTAGTCATCTTTGGTTGGCTGCCACACCACTGTCCCTTCCTGGAGCTGACAGTTCAGACATCCTTATTGTGTTACATATAAATACAGCCAGGCAAATAAATACTTTCAGGTATCTCACGCAATACAGGGTCTCTTGAGGATCCCAGGTACCTCTTAGACTGCTCATGTTGTTAATTGATTACCAAAAATAAAATCCCGATGATAAAATATCAATAAGACTGGCACTTCCAGCTTATTGAACAATACACACAGAAATTCTCAACTCTCAACTGTCAACCAACTAACTGCTCTGTCACACGATTCGCCGCCGCCACTGATTGGGCGTGACACTTTACCAATAATCCTATCCCCTGGCTATGAAACCAAGAGACATTCAAACAAACAAACGTGATATGCACCAGGTTTGAAAGTAGCCTATATGCAACACTTGTCCTAGCACCCAACAAGCAGAAAAGGCACAAGAAGAACAAAAGCTGCTAATGCCTCGCTTGCTTACTCAGACACTGCAAAGCCCTTCACACCATCCTGCTAGGAGCAACAGTCACCAATTACAGCATCCACACAAATTACCCAGCACTCCACAGCCTCGAAGTTACTGATCTTCATGCCACAGCACTAATGAAGAAACTTAGCTGTATACCAGATCCGCAAATTTTAAACTAGACTCTTGGTCAAACACGTGATCAAACGCAACCCCCAAAAATACATGAGCAACAATACTTCTGGTGGTGTGCGTGCAAGCCTCTGCCTCCCAACTACCTAATCCCAATTGAAAAGACCTTTGCTCTCTTGGTTATCCTGCAGGTGGGATGTTGTGTGGCGGCTCTGCATTCATTAGTGGTGCAAGATGGAATAATATTTTTCTTGCCGTTGGCATGGACTCCCAGCGGTAGTGTTTACAAGTCCTTGGTTCTCATGTGCTTTGCTGTGTGAGATGACAAACAACGGGAAGTGCTTTCAAATCTGGATTTAGTTTTGCTCTTTATTCGCGTTTTTACATTCTTAGCCAGGCAAGGATGCTGGTTCAAAGCTATCAGCAGGGCCTGCAACAGGATAATGATGAACCAGAACAAGATGTTTCAGGCCCTCTCGTTGTGCATGTGCTGCTCCTCACACATGAGTTTTATGTATGATAATATTTGCCTCCCTCATTCTTGGTACCCCCAGTGTGACAGTCCATGTTTTTGTGTGCCCGAAACTCACAGATGATGATTCCCCCTCTTCGATGTAATGTGTAATGTGCGGTCGGTTGTTCCTGGCAGATGCTTGATTGATTTTACTGGTTTTATTCAGTGCTGTAACAGGAGGCCGTTTCTATTGGAACCCTAGGACACGAAGTGTCTAGGGCCTATGGTTTGCTAGAGAAACTGAGAGCCTTATAGTTTTTTTTGGAAGGCATGTATACTTTTTGGGGTGGACATTCTAAAAATCACCCAACCCCCAAACCCCCCTTCAAGCGAGGGCAGTTTTTTCTAACGTTCGTGCTCCAACCCAGACAAAAAAAGTACCAATCTGCTCCTTTTTAAACTCTGCATGCTCATCAGGACTTTTAGTTAAAGTGTTGCAGAGTTGTGGGGGGAAACTGGAGATACGGACGCCCATGCACACATGACCTACGACCAGGCACCCACAAACTGGCTTGCACAGCCCCACATTGCTTCCATTGTTTCAGAATTATACTGACTATCGCATGCTGGCACAATCCTGGAAGTTTGGAGTGAATTGCTGCTTCATTGGCTTGACTCACCCCGCGGCCTGGACCCAAGCGCGTGTGCCTCTGACTTTGGAACACGTCCACAAACCCCCCCTTTTACCCAATTTGCTCAAAAAGGGTGGCAATCGAGTGGGCTTGAGCTGAGGATTCCGATGATTTATATAAAATTTCGTGGAAGTGACCCAGAGAAAAATTGGAGCCCCCCCCCAAAACTTAAAACCCCACCGAGGGAACGCCCCCCCGCCCCATTCAACCCATACATATACTATTGATAGCACTCAACGTCAGGATTACAAGTTTTTGTTTTTTAACCGATTGTCATAAAGGACACGAGCCTTTCAAAAGTTATGCTTCCCACACCCTCCTCAGGCTGGCTGCAATGTCACAAACTTTGTTGTGTCCGTTTTCCCTTTCTAGATTTTTTTGCAGGTGCTACAAGTCTGTGGTCTACAAGTCTGTGGTGCTACAACACTCCTCAAACTTTTTACAAAGTTTTACACACTCAGTCTAGCAGTCGCATCTTTTGACTGATGGCTTTATCTGTAAACAGTTTAATTAATCAAAACTGGACAAGAAGCTCGGCGAATTGCTCACGGCAAGAGGATGACGAGCAATCCTGTCCACGGCGGAATCTGATACAAGATGCATGCTAGGTGTTAAATGCAGTTTGATGCCCAACACGCACCCGGTGGTCCAAAGGCACTAACAAACTCAGCTTAGTATTAAATATTAAAAGAAGGGGGTGCGGTTGAAGTGCGGTTGAATTCAACCGCTCCTCGGTAGAAAAACTTTCAACCGAAAAACTGCGGTTGATCGGTAAAATCAACCAAAAATTTACGGTTGAAATCAAACGTCTCAACCGCACTTCAACCGAGACCTGAATTGTCTGACGCCTGCACAATCACGCATCTTTCATTTATCACGCCTTCTATTCATTTTTAAAGACTGGTTTCAACAATAATTATTGAGGAAAACAACAATGAATAAGTAAATAAGGCATTGAAATGAGACATTTCCAGGGGATAATCAAGAAGATGTCTTGGCCAGAAAAGTTCAACAGAGGAAAGGGAAGCAAGAATGTATGCATGGATGTTGACAACGGAGAAGGCCCAGGTTGTCCAAATCTATTTAAGTACTGTCCAAGGGTGTGAATAATAGGAACCAAGAGGATCAAACTGAGAGGCTGTCAGCAAGTTCCTTTAGCTGTGCCTGTTGGTCAGCACTGATCATGGCCATGATGCTGTCCTCAATATCACCTGTCATCACATGACAGTATCGGAGGGGGAAGTTGCATAAAAGGGATGTAAACTTTTGATATGCAATAAATGTAGTTGGCCAGAACCACACACTGTATACATCTGGCATATGACCGTATGCAACTTCTTTGCAAAACTACTGTGCACTTGAAGTTCTGGCCAACCCTAGAATTAATGCTCAGGTCTTACGGGGGGAGGTTGAAAACGCACATTACTACGTAGCAAAAGGCAGACAGCCGCGTGCCCCTACATCTCAGCATTATGCACACAAGGTAACTTGCTGAGCAAAGAAGCCAATTTGCCTACAGCGAGACAGCTCCCATCTTTAAAAAAAATATAAAGTAAAAGTCACTATGGAAGAAGAAATTTCCAGGGCTGGCACTTTAGGTCTCTTGGACTTAGTTTTGGAATGCCAGCAATACACTTGCATGCCCAAAACTGATTATAAAAGACACCATACATATTACGAGAACTTATTTCAGTACGTCAGTCGCCACACAAATCCAATTACATTTCTTGTCACAGCTCTCGCCGGTTGGACAGGTCCGTGCAGTTGCACCGCAAGTACGCATGAACGACTTCAGTGCAAGGGGTTTGCTCACCTTCCATGCACTTGTTGAGGTCAAAGTTTGCTTTGATGCGATGGTCACTGACCCTGCTGTCCTTGTAGTTGTAGGTCTTGATTTTCTCACTCCGGTCCCCAGTCCCCACCTAAGCAGACACACCAGTGACCATATCAAACAGCAGATCGTGTGCCTTGATGACCATTCACATGTGAGTCTGTGTGTATATGTGTGTGTGACGAGGGCATACTTCTCACTCAGGTACGTTCGCACGTTCAATTTTAGTAATTTCCTGGTCGTACCCTTAGACGCAGCATCAAATAGCCTAGTAGCTCAACTTCCTTTCTTTTGCTGCAGTTACACTTTTGCATGCTTAGTACACGGCTGCAATTCGTGGGGGGCTTGAATCATTTCATATGCCTTGCTTCATACTTAATAGCAGCTTGATACACAGCAGCCACGCAGCCACGCAAACCACCATGTTGGAATGAAAAATTGAGGCAGGGGGCAGGAGGGTGTTTGGGGGGGGGGGGGGGCCAGGACCACCCAACCCCCAAACCCTCCTTTTAGTGCTCCCACCCGGACAAAAAGGGTACAAGTCTGCTCCTTTTTTAATTCTGCACCCATATATGCAAACTATGCATATAATATGCAAAATCATCAAAATATAAAGTATATAATATTTATGCAAACTCATCATGACCTGAAACCGATTTGTTGCAGAGTTATGGGTTATGGGGCAAAAACTGAGATACGGATGCCCATGTACACATGACCTACCAGGCACCCACAACTGGCTTGCACAGCCCCACATTGCTTTCATAACTATACTGACTATCTCATGCTGGCACAATCCTGGAAGTTTGGAGTGAATTGCTGCTTCATTGGCTTGACTCACCCTGCGGCCTGGACCCAAGCGCGTGTGTCTCTGACTTTTGAACATGTCCACAGCCCCCCCTTTTACCCAATTTGCTCAAAAAGGGTGGCAATCGAGTGGGCTTGAGCTGAGAATTCCGATGATTTATTTAAATTTCCGTGGAGGTGGCCCAGAGAAAAACTGAAGCCCCCCCCAAAAAACTGAAACCCTACCGGGGAACCATCCCACCCCCCCCCTCCCCAATTCGACCCATAAATATAATACAATCGACAGCTCTCGGCATCAGAATTCCAAATATATAATTTTTTATCGGAAAGTAGACATGCCGTCCAAAAGTTATGCTTCCTACACCCTCCTGCAGGGGGTCACAACAGTTTATTGAGTCCTGCTTCTAGCCACAATATTCGGTACTAGTTGCGAGTATCCTAATCTTTATAAAGCAGCAAGGCCTAAGGACCAACTTCCGGCCCAACACAGCCACTGGTGCTGCAAAACAGCTGTGCACTCAGCAAAGAAGTTACAAATTTGCAGAGACAATGTGAAAGGGCAAGGAACAAGCATTAACAACAGAATCACTTGAGCAAACACCTGTACTGCGCGCTTGGCAGAGATCTCAGCCCTTTGCCTCTGGACTTCGTCCTCAAAGATGCGGGCGCGCAAGATGGATAGAGCCCTTTCCTTGTTGCCTGCCTGCGGTGGAGGATGTCAAAAGAAGGGGGTGCAAGTTAGATGGTGCAGACCGGCCTCCCAAGCTCTGCACTTTATACATAAACAGTGCATCCGGAGAATCTCTTTTACTCGCTACTGTGGACACCTGGGCCAGCCTTTTCAGGCTACATGCGCAGCAGCTCCTGCTCCCTTTAACCTCGCCATGTTCCCCCAGTGCAGCTTCCCAACTCAGCAACCCACGTGTTTTTGTTTTTGCTAAACATGAACTACACATACGGCATTGCCCACGAACCTGGGTACGCCCCTCTTGGCAGAAAATGCGCAGTCCGGTGGGCTTGTAGACCAAGTCCACCGCACTCTCTACTTTGTTCACGTTCTGCCCCCCCGCGCCACTGGAGCGCGCAAACTTAATCTCAATGTCCTCAGGTCTGATCTGCACAAGAATAAAAAGAAAGTTGGTATGTGTTCATATGTGCATGAAGAGTAAGTGCGCCAAGGCCAAATAACAGCACATGAAGGTTCTGCTAGATTATCGCAGGGGGCAACTGCTTCCAAAGCAGCAAAAGAGACACATTTGTCGTTGACACAGCGCACGGCACATCTTCCACTGGGCAAGAAAGCAGAAAGATCAACACAAATATCTATGCCAGCATATATTGCTGCTTGCATCTCTTGCTTGTTGATGCAACATTGAACATTGAACATTGAACATTGAACATTGCTTGTTGATGCAACATTGAACATTGAGCAAAAAGCAATGTTGAAAACTCCATCAATTCCCCAATGCCTTCCAACTTATCCCAGTTTGATCCAACTTATCCCACTGTATGACCATCACATTGCTGAAGTGGAATTCCATGAGACCCACACTTACGTTACAGCCTTGCCTGCCACACGATTCAAGGTAGAAACATATTCACAGCCACAGCAAGTGTGTAGACTCATTCCACATTCCCCACACAGACTGTGCCACCAAAACAAATCTGCTCCATATCAACCGCACATCCTCTTCAAGCAGCCCAGAAACAAAAGCCATAGCAACAGTCGGAATTTTGCTCACTGTAACCCTTGGAACACGTGACAGCACAATTTTGCACCCTGTCGCATCTGACCTGCACATCCACTTCATCGACTTCAGGCATGATAGCCACAGTAGCAGTGGATGTGTGCACACGGCCAGCGGCTTCGGTGGCAGGCACACGTTGCACACGATGGACACCTGCCTCCCATTTGAGCTTGCTGTACACGGAGTCCCCCACAATCTGCAAGGGCAGCAGCAACAAAAGGGACGTTTGCAATTCCTATTTCATTTGCATAGACACCATCTGCGAGGGCAGCGGCAACAGAAGGGGCAGTCAAAGCAATTAATATTTCCATGCAACCCAAACATTCTGCCACAAACTGTGACCTTCTAGTTCTGAAAGCTGTTTACGAAATCCTAAATTATTGTGCTTGCTGTGAACAGACCCCACACGAGCTGCAAAAAGAAATGAGGCACTTCCTGTCCTGAGATGTTTCTTAAGTGGCAACAGCAACAAGGGATAAAATTAAACCTTCTCATAACTTCCACAACAATTAGGAAACAGCAGCTGGGTCACCACACGCCTCAAGTGCCACAGTTGATCAAACAAACCGGTCACTTGGGGGTACGTTTTTAGACGAGGACCGTCTGATTGAAGGAAGGGGTTTGGGCTGCACTTAAACTGCAATGTCAGCAGAAACACGCACCTGACAAATGACCTCCTTGAAGCCGCCACTCTCTTGCGTGGTGCTGCTAAGCAGCTCTACCTTCCAACCCAGCTTCTGTGATTGCACGCAGAGAATACACACACAAGAAGTTGCAGAAAGTATTCCAAGGCTCATACAGTTTGGTAAAAAAAGGTAGTTTGAGGATTTGACTTGTTAAAATTCTATCATCCAAAAATGTGAAGAGGGGCAAAAAGATGCAAAGAGCAGCGTCACTGTATGTTGATGAGGCCAAAGTCAAAGCTAAGAGAAGTGGTGATGGCAGCTCTGCACACACATGTGCGCACACACACGCACTCACACACTCACTCACACACACACACTCACACACACACGCACACACGCACGCACACACACACACGCTCACTCACACATACCTGAGCATAACGCAGGTACATGCGGTAGAGGTCGCCTGCCCATATTGACGCCTCATCACCACCAGCACCACCACGAATTTCGAGCATAATGTTTCGATCGTCAAGAGGGTCCCTGCAACAACCAAAAACACAAAAAGCGGGGCCCTGTTGCTGAAACGATACTTTTTGAGAGCAGGCCAGTGCATGCATTGAGATATTGAGATTGTCTTTGGAAAACCTACTTTACATACCATACAAACTCCGAATGATGTGCTCTCACCTTGGCAACAGCATAACTTTAATGCCTTGCTCCAGCTTTTCAATCTTCTCTTGAAGCTCAGCAATTTCCTCCCTTGCAAACTCAACCATCTCTGGGTCCTTCTGCGTCACCCATTCAGAAAGGATAGTCATGTTTCAGTCACGCAAAAATTACACCATGATCAAAGGAATACCCGTTTAGTCACGCAAAAGGGAGCTGTTGCGTTTGGTTGTATGCAGCAAGTGCAGCTACCAACATCCTCCTCCTATTCTTGAGCGTAGCTGGAAGCCAGGGATGGTACACCATTATCATCACGCACCTCCTTTTTAACATACTCCAAAGTCTCACGTAACTGTTTCTCACTTTCTTCATGCGAACTGCAAGGTAAGACAAAAGTGAGTGTTGAGATGATTCAAAGGAGACCTTATAGCATAGATGTCAAATTAGCCTCAAAGATGCGGAGAATACCCACTTGTACGAATTCACCAGGCCTTCCAAATCAGAAGCGAGCTTGGCTATACGTTGGTACTCTTGCAAGTTGTTTGCAACCTGGAAAGCAAAGGCATCAAATGAAAGTCACAAGAATAGTAATACGTGCATACTCGGCACAAACACTTGATACCTAACAGGTTTTTTTTGGGTGTGGACCACACTCAAACACGCATACAACTCGGTAGGTACGAGCGCGCACACAGGTAGATACACACACGCACGCATGCACACACACAATACACACACGCACACATATACACACGCACACACACGCACACAAAGAATATACATACGCACGCACACACACACATGCCCTCTGGATTGCAGCAAGTAAATGCAATAACAACATTTCCACATTACACAGTCCCTTTTCGTGCTGCAAGGACCGCAGGTTTAACTCAAGTCGGGACGTGCACTCACGCACCTCAGGGTCTGCCATTCGGAGTTGCATCTCTTTAAAGGTCATCTCCGAGGCCTTGAGCTTGTCCACGATATAGCTCTCCATGGCACGGCAAGCAAGAGACCTCCTGCTGCCCAGCGACCTAAGCTGTGGGGACCAGGGCGGTGCCTGACGGGGGACCCTTGGCTGCTGTATGCTGGAACTGGGTATGCTAGACAAGGCGTGAGTAGGGGCAAGGCACGTGCTCTTCTTCCTTGGGAATGTACCGCAACATTTATGCGTCTGCGGTGCGCTTGCGCCAAGGCTTGCGTGCATGCTATGTCTTTGTGGAATTGCAGAATGTGAGTGCTCCCAAGGCTGTGTCCAGGATTCAAGTTAGCATAGGCAGCCTTATGTGGCTGCTGCGATCACAAGGAAGAGCGAAATTAAGCCGGGAATTGCTTTAATGCAAATTTTACGTAATATGTAAAAAAATACCTGCTTGCATCCCCTCCAAAGCATTTATCTGATATACTTTATCATAGGTAGCTGAATTGTTTAAATATTTATACTGATCACAAATGGCTTCAATCGCTTCCCGTACGCCATGCATGGCCACGGGCCTCTCTTCGCGGCAGTCAGCCCCCCTCCGGCAAAGTGGGGCACCTTCTCTTGCTAACGATTTGGCCCACCTACTCATTGACTCAAATTTCCTTGTGCCCCTCCCATTCACACAAAACAGGGGGCAGCCTGTGCATGAGAAAGTCTGTGACAGCAGACAAAGCCTCTCTGGACCTGTCCAAGGTATGTTATGGGGATTTGGAATTAGTCAGGCAATGATAGGTTTGAATAAATCCGGTAATGAGAGTGGCACGTTCCGGAGCTTGTAACGCGTGCACGGTTTGGTTCCAGGCACCCCGTTTCCGCTAGATGTGCAAGTGTATGCACTACTTAATGCATACACACTCAACCACACACACAAACACATTCACTCACAAAGACACACACAATTTCATTCACAAAGACACACTCTCACACACACACACACACACACACACACACACACACACACACACACACACACACACACACACACACACACACACACGCACACAAACACGCACACACACATGCGCGTGCACACATGCATGCACACACACACGCACACGCACATGCACACACGCACACGCACACACGCACACGCACATACACAAACACGCAAACAGATCATTGTCTCTTTCATCTTTTTCCCTTTTCTCAACCTACGTCTGCGCATCTTCTTTCAGATGTCCCCTATCCATGACCGTGTTCTAGTAAAGCCTCTAGAAGAGGATGAGGTGAGGCTGTACGCTGCTCCGCTACTTCTGCTGTGCCCTTTTAACTGGCGGCCTTTAGCCAGCTATTGACTGTGTACAGCTTACACCGTGACTGCTAAGCAACGCCCCCTAGGGTTCGCACGCAAAGCACTCTTTTTAATCCATTTATGCAGAGAACAGCAGGAGGAATTTTGTTGCCCAAGGGCCCCCCAAAGGCCAACTCCGACGCACACTATGGCGAGGTAGGCATATTTGATCATAAAGTCACTTAATGACAAGGGCTGTGTGGAACAGAACTAAAATAAACGCTGTCACGTTATCTTTACCCACCTCACACACAAACGTAGACACACATGCACACACGCATGCACATGTAAGATACGCACGTACGCACGTACGCACACACATACACCAGTGTTAGAACCCTAGGACACGAAGTGTCTAGGGCTCATGGATTGCTACAGAAACTGAGAGCCTTATTGCTTAAAAATTGAAACCTTTCTCCAAATTCTTTTGTCTCCAAATGCTGTAAGAATGACACAGCCAAACTCAGGAAAGTAAAAAATTCTGAATAGTAATATGGCACTTTTTTCATGAGCTCCTTGATATATTATTTATACAGCTGGAAAGAAGACTTAATTTTTAAACATACTGGATGCGTGGAGCATTTGACGATGCCGCGAAATGCAAGCCTGGTTCCCGAGCGGAGTCATGTTGTTGCATTTTTGCGATGAGCAGGAAGTTGAATACAACATCGCTGGAGCACAATTGCATTCCGGCCACTTGTTGTTGTGATGACGTGTGCTCGGTCCGCGATTGAGAATGTCAGAAAATCCCAACAGACATCTTGCATCACCCATAAGGTCTTTATACCCGTGGAAGTTTGCACACACCTGCCATGCCTTTTTTTCTTTGCACACAAGACTTGCTGCTGATGACTTGCATGACCTAGGGTTCCCCAAGCGCAGCACCACTGTTTTTTTAAAGGGCGACGGGTCGCTTTTTAAGCATTTTGTGTCGCTTTTTAGGGGTTGTAAGGCGACACACCAAAGCGTCGCGGGGTACCCTGTGTCGCGCGTGCGCGACATGGAAAGTTTTGGGGAGTACCCTGTGTCGCTTTGTTCCTTTGGCTGGTCACCCAGAGACCAGGTTTGAGCCCCAGCAAGCTTGCTATTCTGCCCTTTTGCTATCGCCCGTCTATAAAACACTCCTATAAAGAACTTGCGATTTGGGTGCAAAATCCCAAAAATTTCCTGTGCAAAGCCTTTTCCATCTGTACGAGAACCACTCTGTACAACAAAAGCCAAATTTTAGGCCGTTTTTTTTGGAAAGGCTTGCGCTACACACTTTTTTGGCTAGAGCACCCTGTGTAGCATTTAATACTTAGAATGCTACACGCCCCAAAACCTTACAAAATGACATACACATACATAAACACACACACAAACTCATACCTGCATACAACTTGAATACATTGCAGGTTATTGCAATTGGTGAGGAGGTGAAGTTACCGTTGAAGGTGGGCGACATCGTGACCTTCCAGAAGTATGCTATGGCTGAGGTAGGTCCTGGAAACAGAATATAGTGGCCAATAGAAGAAAAAGCTAGTCCTCTCTGCCCTTTACATCAGTTAATACACCACGTGAGAGCTGGTTTCTCCTGTTGCTATATAAATTACTTAATTACCAGGTATACAGCTTTCATTAATCAGGGAGCACGTCGATGGTAACAGATAGGACAATGCGTTCTATGTTTCTATCCGATGCAACATTTTGTGTCATTTGGCAGAGTAAAAATTTGTCGACATGTACGGGAAGCTGCACGAGTACGCATGTAAGTGTGAGAGCTGCATCACGCACATACAAGCACACTTACACCCCACCATCTCTCACTCTTTGCAGGTGGAGGTAAAGGACGGTGCTGTGTTGTTTGTGGCTGAGAAATCGATAATGGGCACGCTGCAGTGATGGTTGAGAGTGCCGGTCAACAATTTGTAGAGTGATAAGTGGGAATTGACGAGCAGGGGAGGTAGAAACCATGGGGCTAGAGAAACTGGGAAATTAACTTGTTTGAGGCGCTAACGTACGACATGTAAGAAAAACTCCACATTAGTGCCAGTGAAAGAAAAGAAAAAACAAACGCACACTGTAGTTAGTATCAGCAGTGATGAAGTTCCTCCAATCATTCATTAGCACATCGTGCTTGTTTGACTGGGCAATGTTGCTTCGAGTTTCAGGAAAACAAGACCCAGTCCCTTTTTTGATGCCCCCACTCTTAACGGACAACAAGGCCCTTCTAACGCGAAATATAGTGGTATTGTTGGCAATGAGAGAGCAGACTACCTAGCATCCAAAGCAGCAGTCAGCCATTCAAAATCCTGACATTTCCCTCCCGACAGCTACTGACCCCCTCTATGACCTGTCCTGGCTAAGCGTACCTAACAAAGATGGCTCCCACGCAGAAGAGCTACGAGTTTTGACAGAGCTGCGGGACAAGCTACAACATCATATGCACACCCACCATTACCTTGGTGGAGCTAACACAGATACAGTTTACAGATAAAGCCATCAGTCAAACGTGCGAATGCTTGGCTGCATATGTAAAACGGTAAAAACTTTGTTAATAACACAGTTACACTACTTTACAAGCTCTGGCAAAGATCGAATGACGTGCTGTGTGGACTAGAGCACCTTTTCGTTCCGTGGCAGCATCTCCTGCGTCATGTGGTAGGCAAATAGGCTGAATTACTTCCTTGCAATAGAATAGATGCCCTGATTAAAAAAACATCTCAGCTATGTTTAAGTCGAAATCTGATTGCTGTTATGACGTGCTTAAGACATTAAGGATAAGGGATAGAAGAGGGGTGGACAGGAGACCAGGATTTTTTGTTATTTTAGCTGTAATGATATGCACTTGACAACAAATGCTACTACAAAAGGTCTTCCTCAGCAGAGATATGTGCGCAACAAACCAAATTCAGATACTTCACCTTGAAGACAGGTGAACCCTGGCCTTGCCCTTGTGCCTGCTTGTCCTAACACAAGGTGTGGAGTGGAAGCAATGTGCACCTGCAGGCGCACCAATCGAGGTTCGGGTGTGAACTGGTTGTGTGCACTTCTGCAGCTCTTGATACTGCTTTTTGGGTTGCTGTCTGACCCTCAGACAGCAGTGTGAGTAGCAATGTGTGGCACCGGTCTCTTAACGCTTTTTGCTATTGCTGAATTTGGCCTTCGACTCTTTCTCTGTGCTCCTTCTTTCCTTGTTTGTGCTGACTCGTCGGAGTGTTGCATGGTTCCTTCATCAGCGGTCTAACTTGCCTTCTAAAGATAGCATTTTCTAGTTGCACTACAGTAGTGCCTTTCTTACTTGGTTTGAGGTTTTACTTCGTTCCCATAGGATGAGCTGCCTCTCAGGTTAAATGCCTTTGTAATTCAAACTAAAATGTTGCATGGTTCACCACGCAGCAGTGCTAGCAGCGCATATATTATAACCATTATTCAGTACTGCAATGTCACAAACAGCGTTGTGCCTTTTTTCCCTTTCTAGGGGTCTTTTTTGTAGGTGCTACAAGTGTGGTACTACAACAACAATTACTATGACAACTTTTACATGTTTTACACACGCAGCCTAGCAGTCACACAATTGAGTGATGGCTTTATATGTTAAGTCTGCAAACTCTGTACGTCTTACTCGATAAGCTGGATTTTTAAATCAATAGTGCTGTACAGTGATGGCATTCCCAAGTTAATGGAGAGGGTGCTCCTTGTGTGCTTGCAGGGCATAGGACAGCATAGCACACAAACAAAACGATCAGAAAGTAAAGGACGAGTACATCAGCCTAGCAGTAACCATTTTTGGCTAGTCTTAACCTATAACTCTGTAAATCTGCACAACAGTACTAAACAAAAGACCAGCACATACGTCTTTACCTAGCATGTCCTGGAGCTCAAACTCTTCCCATTAAGAAAAGAGTATTTAGGTGAATGGCAAAAAAATGCCAGCCACACACACATACAGGTAGAGTGACAACTTCTACTAGAGCATTGACAAGCTGTGCGTTATCTATCAACCACGGAACAAGCGATGTGCACGGAGTTGCTGTGACCACGGACCACATCGCTTGTTCCGTGGTAGCGTTTTAGAAATTCTCCTACATCTTCGTAAAAACCTGCACAGCCAAATTCTTCCAGCCATAACCAGCCCTCCACCATAAATTTGCCGATGGTCTGAAACCGTCCACCAAGTCTGGAAGACATGGGCTTGCCTTCCTCTGCGTGGTAAAAGAGAGCACCCATGAATGCACATCAAAGAGCATATCAAATTTAACAGTTTCACACTAGGACCTGTCACTCAACTCCATACAAAGAAAAAGAAAAAGAAAAGGCTCCGCTGGTAGTGATGACACAGCCAGCATGATTAAGGGAGGGGGTTATTTAGGTGCCCGCAGGCGCAAACAATAAAAAAGAAATTAGTGTGGATCAGGGGGGTTGTGTGCCGTAGCAACCGGACCCAATCCTTGACTGTAGTTGCTTGTGTTATATTGCAGTGCATACCTTGTTTTTAATACTGCCTTAGCAGTGCCTGATGGTGTGTTCATGCAGTTTGTGTGTCAGGTTTTTAATCTTATGGTAATCCAGATCAAGGTGTGCCAGAGGTTCCTCTGTATAGTCTTTGTATATAGTCCCCATAGCTCCAACGAGGATCACATGAAGCTTGACTTCCCTATATCCTTGCCTGTTTAGGTTGGCCATAAGCATGCTGTGCTGTGCTTTTGCTTTTCTCCATACTCCATACAACATAGTTTCCGTGACGTTCAAACCGGTGACTGTACCGCAGGCGATTTGCTTCAGATGTCATGCATAATAGCAAGAGATGCGCTTTGGATTTTGGATATTTGCATCGGCGTGCAACAGATTTTATGGAAGAATGTGTGTTAGAAAAAGTCACCCCACCCCCTTCCCCCGGCACGTACACACGCACGGGCATGCCTGGCAGTGCGATTCCCTCCCCCCCCCTCTTCCCTAATGGTGAACCCACTTGTCCCACCCCGTTCTAATACCCTATCTCACTCTTTTCTTATTTTTTAA
>Ga0307948_1000989_pt1 | contig 19667 bp, 15 predicted proteins | sample OrgLakmetagen280_FD_201824 | JGI IMG/M metagenome (GOLD analysis project Ga0307948, IMG submission 201824) | Saline water microbial communities from Organic Lake, Antarctica - #280 | ecosystem: Environmental > Aquatic > Non-marine Saline and Alkaline > Saline | place: Antarctica: Organic Lake...
GCGGGCAGGTGTGCAAGTGTGCGTATGCGCATGTCTGTGTTGCTTGTGTGTGAGCATAGTCGACTTGCATAGTCTAAGGCACTCCACACTTCTTGCAACGCTGCAGCATTTGATCCATCCTGATTCAAATTGTCATAACAATGACTGATTATTTAACGTCTTTTTGTCGTTTTAGACCTTGTCCCAGCAAGTGTTTGTGATCCCATGGCTACAAGCTTAAGCATGCTCTCGCCTCAGCAAAGGATGGAGTGGACACAACCCTTGTAGGCAAAGCTATGACAGGCAATTACATACCCGCTACTGCATCATTCAAGGACTTACCCCTAGTGTGATCTCAAGGTCAAAAGTCATAAAATCATTACATGTGTTCACACATCCGCTACTGCATCGTTCAAGGAGGGCATACCCCTAGTTTTATCAAAGGTGATTAGTTTTCAGGCAGTGCTTTTGGTTTGTGCTGGCGTGGCCTGAAACGCCCAGAACGCTTCCCGTTCAGTTACGGTGACTCATGGAGTGCAGCAAATTTGAGGGGTCTACGCACTGGGAGGCTGTGCCCCCAAAAAGGGCGTGAAACTTGATCCGGGTGCGGCCTCCAATGTCTCAGCTGTTTGCCACAGCTCTCAGAAAGCACTCGTTGAAGATTGGATGGGAACCTGGCTTCTGCGGGCCTAAGTTTCATTGCATGTAGGTCATGTCAGCTTGCAGACTCTCACTCTTGCTTTGGTAACACTTTCTTTTGCAGCAACCTGTTTCCACCGACCCAGACATCTGCTGAGCTGAACGCCTTGTTCGCCACAAAAGGGTTTGGGTGGCTAGTGGGGGAAATGGAGCGGCAGAGAGGGGACATCAAGGTGCGCGGTGTGCTTGCATGCTGGCGAACGTGCTTGCTGGTGGTGGGGAGGGTGTGTATTTGAGGTTAAACACTTGCAGGTGAATGTGTGTGTGAGTGTGTGTGTATGCTCGTGTGCAATTGTGTGCGCATGTGCATGTCTAAGCCCTACCAAGGTAAGGTTACATGGCTGTATATGCTTCAAAGGCATCGTAGCGGAAGCTTGGCAAAAGCCTGAAACCACACCTGGCTAAACAAAAGAGTCAGGAGCTAGAGGAAACAGATACAGATGTATGTAGAAGAGAAAGTGGGAGAGTAGAGGAAGGCTTTACTAATGTCGCCCTCACGATCAGCAATGCTTGTGTGTGTCTGTACCCTACCGCTATATGTGTGTTCTTGCTTTTAAAACTCTTGAATGGATCCTTTCAGGACTTCTCTGTTTGTGATTACGTCCACACGTCCACCTGACCGTTCTTCTCGCCCATGCAGCAAATGGCCCCGCATCCCATTCCCCCTCTTGCTTGCAGATAAGCCCTGATGAGGTCCGTCCTCAAGATAGCATCGTCAAAATCAAAAAGTGTCGGTATCTGGAAGCGAGCGGGTGTGTTGGCATGGTGAGTCTTGCCTTGCTGGCGCTGGCACTGGAGTTGTTTGTAGTGCAGCTTTTACTCTTCCCCCCTGTGCAGCTTCCGGTAAAGGTTTGGCTTGCTTTGCAGCTCCTTGAGTCAAAGGAGAAGAAAGGTCCGCAAGGCAGTGCAGCTGAGCACCTATCTTCTTAGCATTAGTGCAACTATTTTAAGGTTAGCAAGGCAGCTCAGCTAAGCACCGATCTTCTTAGCATTAGTGCAACGGCACATCTGAGTCAAGTTCCTCCCTCCACCCTTGCAAGGGAAGCCGAGTATTTTAACGCGCAATAATCCCCTTCCCCTATGTTCTGTTGCTCTGCGCAGTGTACAAACGTGTGTAAAATGCCAACCCAGGTAAGCCGCGTGCGTGTGCACACTATCAGATGTGGCAATCTGGTCACATAGCGCGCCCCTACATCATTTTTGTTATAAACATTAGAGCAGATGCTGGCAACAGCAGATAGCAATGCAAAATGACAAGCATCAACGTCACCGTGTGTAAACATACATGTAAAGTAAGAATAACTGTAAATAAGAACTCTTGATGAAAAATGGAATTATGGAAATGGTTCTGAAGCCTGTTTAACTGGCAGCTCAGACTTTTTTTAATAAAAGCGTGGCTAGCCTTGTATGCACATAATTGCCTTTGTCACTTGTCACATGTATCTGGAGCAAAAAAGGAGCTCATCTAATAAAGGGAATCCATCCTTCATCTTTGACCCCGCCTTGCTGTTTGCCTGAGCTGTGCTTAACAGTCAGATGTTCTTTGTGTGTTTATAAGTAGGGTTGGCCAGGACCGTATATATGTACCGTATATGATCGTATATTTGGTGATTTCCCTGCAAAAATTACCGTATGTACACCATATACATACGGTTCTGGCCAACTTTATTTATAAGGTACAACGTGGTATTTAAGTGTCACCTGATGCTTCACCTTTTTTCTTCTCTTCTATGGGTTTAAGTTTGCATGCTCTCTCTCACTCTAATATTTCACTCTCTTTCCCTCTTTTATCTCTCACTCTCTCTCTCTCTCTCTCTCTCTCTCTCTCTCTCTCACTCACGTTTCCACCGCATTTTGTTACGTCCCATGCTTACATCAAGTCTTTGTCCCATGCAGTGCATCCTTTAATTCTTTTTGACCTCTGTTATAGTCTGCCCATTGGTAGGGCTCAAGCTAGTTTGAGCACTAGCTGCGAGTCTTTTCTTTGTACATGCTGATCGATGCTACCTTATACTTGTAGCCTGCCCATACTGACACACACAACTACATACACATGCACACACACACACATACACACACTTATACACACACATATCATGCACAGCCTCACAAAGCTCACGTAACCCCCTCCCCTCCCCTGACCCTCCTGCAGACATTTTTCACTGAGGAGTTTGGCCTTCCTTTGACCATGAAGCCCAACTTTGAGGACTTGTCCTGCGAGATGATATTTGGTCAGGTGGGTGCAGGCGGTGAAAGACAAGGTCTTACACAGCTCGTGGATGATAAAACAGGTTAGGAGCTGGTGAGGTAAAAAAAAGAAAGCGTGGCTACATATTTTGCTGCAATGATTGAGGGTGGCAAGGTGGAGTGCAAGAGGGATATGCCGTGCTTTCGTTTCATGCTTCCTGGCTGCTCTTTCAAGCTGGTCAGCTCGTGGGTGTATAACTGCTCTGCCCACCCTACCTGCAGCCCCCAGAAGCCAGGGAAAACGACGAAGCATTCAAGCAGCCGTGCTTCGTCAACAACTGCAACATTGCCATGGTACGTGCTGGATCAGCAGACTCTGCTCCGTGCTTTGTGCCAGGGACTTGCTGTACACTCTTTAGCAATAAGAACTGTTGGTAGGATAATGAGTTTGTCCATGATCCATGCTTTGCAGGAACGACAGCTTGCCAAGGAGAACTCACCCTGCCCCAAGATGAACAGCAAGTCAAAAAATTGATCTGGGTGCATGCCCGTGCATTAGCTTTGGGGTGTTCATGTCTGTACTTCAGTGATTCTTGTGCAGTTTTTATGTTAGGCTATCACCAGAGAAGATTAGGTGCAGCATGTCAGGCAGCAGATGATTTCTGTATTTTGATGAGGGCAGTGTGTCTGACACGGCCATCAAGTTGTAGTGCGACCTAAAGTAAGCGTAAAAGCCCAAAGGCACACTGCTCCTTTAGGAACACAAGCCTGCTTGACGTCCTGATGCGCTGATACACCAAACGAGTTTTGTTGAGAGAATCGTTCCATATTTTGCTGCGTATACTCGTCTTCTTTCCTGTGGGCATCCACAGCGCGAATACTGTGAGTGAAAAGTGGTGTGTTAACTTGAGAGCTGGTCGTTGTTGATGGTAGAGACAAATTACTTTGATGGGACATGCGACATGGTCAAGTCAACTGTACGCATCTGATGCAGATTTTATTGAGAGGGTGAGGGAGGTGTGTATGCAGGAATGCTGATGTGAGCGTGTTGAGTAGAGACAGCGGAGAGGAACTAATTCTTCTATTCATGCGCATGCAGTTGCTAAGCCTTACAGGTGCTAGTACTGTGTGTAACCATTATTTGCTGGAAAGCTCTGTTCAATAGGGCACGAACTTGGTCTCAATTGTTCAATTGCTGGCCATTTGGCCACATTTATTAGGAACTCTTGTAGATGAAGAGATGCGGTATATGTAAACCCTCGCCTTTTCTTTGGGCTCTCGACAGGTTGCCCCCCGATTACTCTAATGGAATCCGTAACCAAGATACTGGGTTTCATTGCCTGGCGTCACCTAGCTTAGCCTACTAATACTAGTAGCCAAAAGAAAAGACAAAGAACACAGATAGTGGAAACAAGGGCGAGGAGCGATGCATGTTGTTTTGAGTTTTGCACCACCCAATGGATGCAGTGACACACACCATCCCACCTGGAGAATAAAAGCAAGAGATTTTTTCCAGTGGCAATCAGGTAGTTGGAAGGCAGAAGCCTGCACATCACCAGGAGTATTGCTCAGATATTTGTGGGAGTTGTAATCAATGTCTCGTCTCATCTGTATAATTTTATTTGCAGATCTGACTGCATGTAGGCTATATTTTCGTGAGTGCTGTGAAATGTAGATACTTGTAGTCGCTCATAACTATTTCTTATAACTTAGATGTAGAGCCTGGGGCCACGTTTGCCGCGGCAGTTATTGTGCAGAATGATAGCCAGATACTATACCCTATGCCAGGTCGTGCAACTACTTGCTGTACTGTCGTAGTACTGCCACAACCTAGTATAAAGCCTGTCAGCTGCCCACCCTACTTGATGGCAATTTTGACATGCGTTTTCTTGTTGACCCAAAAAGGAGATTATAGCTACCTCCGTAAGTTGAACTCATATGGTCGAATGAAACTGACTCTACTCGCTTCATGCAGACTTACCACCAGCCATCAGATGCTTGCATGTTTGTTAAAGCACACGAACAACAAGAACAAACTAAGGAGGTGGTCGCAAGGGGCAAAAGCAAATGCTCCACCAGGTCCTAGCATTCCCATCAACATCAATTCCTCTGTCCCAGCAGCCGCACAAGCAGTCCACTCCACAGCCTTGAAGTTACTGGTCGAAATACTACAATGTTCATTAAAACCGAGCTGGCCCTCATTAGGTTTGCAACGAGAATCATACAAATCAGACGCAACATCAAGCTGAAAAACCCTATGATTTTTAGGCAATACCCCTGAGTGGTGATGTGCAGGCGAAGGATCTTCAAGCACCTCATTGAGCGAGCAGCCCTCTTATTCGTTTGCAAATTGGTAGAGGGGGTCCATCGGCACATGTTGTAATGCTCACTATGTGCGACAAGACTGGCAACTCCATTATTTGTTTCCTTTGCTGCCGCAAAAGTATGAGAGCCTGGTACTTGGATAGCACCACATTCAATCTGCTGTGGCATGCACCCACCTCATTATGAACACAACTGTGAGAACCTGCTGACGCCGCACAGGGACAGCATTAAGAATGCTGCCATCGTCTTTAAGGAGCCTCCATTACTCTGCAAACCATCCTCTTAAGTGTGGGTGGCACCATTTACAACGCTCAAACGCTGAAGCCTTGGAGGCAATCGGGGTCTTGATTCAAAGAGGCAAATAATTGCCCTTATAAGTAACATGGGTGCCAACTACGCTGCCAAACTTGTCCATGCCAGACGTGCCCTTTCCAATACCATTACCAAGTCTCATCAGGAGCCGGTTAGCAATCACAGTTCATGCCAAATAGGCGGCATCAATGAATGTGAGCCTCCCTGAGTTTAATTAATATTATTTAGATCGTCAATTGAGGTTTTTTGCAAAGGTAGTTACGCTTTTTAAAGCTGTTGATTTGCTTGCCAGAAAGTGGTAAAGGCAGTGGATATGGCATCATAATTGCAATGACGTGGCTTGCCACAGTTATTCCCTGTCATTCTTCATATCTCCTGTGCGCTTTCTACCTGTTCTAAGAACTTGAAATGCAGTTGCTTCACTTTGCTGTTTGCCTCAACAAGGCTGACAGGCTTCCGGTGCTTGTAGTAAGAGTGTGTAATGCAAGGGATTATATTTAGAGGCGAATAATCAGCAGACTTGACTGTGGTTGGAGCGGTTGAAATCAATCGCGGTTGAAATCTGTGGTTGAAGCAGCTGAAATTAACTGCACAGTCTGGTACAGTTGAAGAGCGGTTGAAGCGGATTTGTTTCCTTTATCAATGTGGGGAGTGATATTTTGCTGCCTGCGTAGTGTCTCCTTTTTTCTTTTGGCCTCGGGAACCAAAAGACATCCCTGAAACATATTAGGCCGTAATGCCACGGAGGCCCAGAATCTGAACCCCTTAACCTCAAATTTTTATAAGCACTAAATCACAGGTAGATGGCAAATGTTGGCTTGTATGATTGGAAATGAAATGTGATATGGTATCCCTGGATTTTGTCTTTCTTAATAGATCTGCTATGGCTCCACCATACAGTCAACTTGCAGTCACTGTCTCATTCAATCTTTAGACAACCTACGTAGCAGACCTCAATAGCCCTGAGGCGCAAAGCTACTAGTAGGCTCGGTCTCTTTTACATCATTTTGTGCTTCTTTGCTCTCTGATACCAATTTAACGCTTCCTCCACCAGACAGCGCTCGAGCCAGCCCCCCCCGCTGAAGAATTTTCATTGTTTGGTTGTAAACATGGCAGACATCACCTTGTTCTCCTGCAAATTTGCAAAAAACACAGTCTTGCGTTATAACTCACTAAGTGATAGTGCGTTCAGTATGTCAACTACTACTACTACTACTTGCCAAGGAGAAAGCTAAAAAGCTTAGCTCATGTCCAGCAGAAACAATAGATAAATCTAATTAGTAATTGATTCTTATAAGCAAGTTGAGCACAATGAATTGCACGCTTGCAACGCTCGCCTTGGCCTCCGCGAGCTTTGCCGTGTACAGCATGTCCAAATGGCGCATAGCCTGCAATGACAGTGCGAGGAGAACAAGGGAGAGTATCATGATCCGATTGAAACAATGGAGCCAATTACTTGGTGGAGCTTTATATACTAAACATCTTATCCTTGATTAAATGTGGAAGCAAATTTTCACTGCTTGTGTAGTTCTTCATTTCTTTTTTACTTTTTTTGTCTTTCTGCAATGTAAACTTTTGGTTTATGTCAAGCTTTGGTTTGTGTCAATTTGAAACACAAATTGACCAAAATAAATACAAAGCTACCTATTTTTAATTATTTCCTTGATGCACCATTTTTTGCACTCATTCGAAGGGTGCAAGCAAGTTTTGTGTTGACAAGATCAAGCACCTGCGTGGTTGCGCGGGGGAGGTACCGCTAGCACAAGAGACCCCGATTGTGTACGAGGTTGTGGATTATGATGAGCCACGTCAGGCTCGTTCATGCTGCATACTACATGCACACGAAACGTAGAATAAAATAAATAGGGGAGGAGCCTTGCTGATAGGACAAGCAAAACAGCACGCACTTGCAGGTTGCTGGACGTCTGAAGCCTTTCTGGCAGCTCGGGCGGTGGGACCAACTCCTTGGCTTGGCTCCTAGGATCCGGAAGGTAGCACAGTTTTTTTGCAGATATATGCAGCAAAACCCAGCAAGCGGAAAGGCATAGCATAGGGAATACAAAAACAACTCTCAGCTGCGCATCGGGATCTGCCCCTAGGGAGAAATCCAGCACACAAGAGACTGTAGTAATAATACCATTCGAGACGGCGATCTAAGGAGCTCCGCAGCTGGAGCTGGAATTCATTTTGAGGAGAGCAACAGTTGCGTGGACTGCAGCTTCAAAGAAGCACCTTTACCAAAAAGGCTCTTTACCAACACTGTTTGGCGCATCATTCTCAAAAATGATGAGCTCCTCTGGCACCTGGGGTAAACAATAAACAGTAAATTGTGTGCATGTTTTTAGTGCTGGAATACCTTGTTCTTTCTTTTGCGATCTTAACGGGGGTGTCATCTTACCGAAGGAGCAGGACTGTCCATTCAGAATTTAAAAAATAAAATGATGTGCAATTAAAGCAAAAACATATGCATTCACGCAGCTTTACTCTCTGTACTCCTGCAATCCGTGTGTTTTTTAATTTATGAAAATAAGATCTGAGAGAGAAAACTCAGAGTTGAGTGAACTAGGGTTTTGGTTTCCACAAATCATTTTTTATATATACCATAACCATGCTCCTCGTCCCGTCCCTCCGCCAGCACCTGGTGCCACTCCTGCCGTCGTCCGCCCTCCTCCTCCGCACGACGACGTCCTCTACCACTGCCACGCCCCGCCCCGCCAGCACTCCTCTCCTCTCGCACTACCGCAGCCTGAATGTGCAGGCCTCGCTCGTGCACGCGGGCAGCGCCATCCCGTCGGCCTCTACTACTCCTCCATCAGGTGCCAAGTCTGAGGCAAGCAAGCAAGCAGACCGTATCTTCGCTGAGAGCAAGCCTGGCCCCCAGCCGCTTGTATGAGTGCAGCAGAGTCACTGATTCATCCTTGTATGCGTTAAACCTTGCATGCAGGCGCAATGATGGCTTCCTCCTACCCCAAGACGCACGCCGCAACGCACTGCGTTGGTGAGCCCATCTCTCGAGCCAGACCGGTGGTGTGGAGGAGCAAGGTGAGAGCGTGGGGGGGCTTGTTTATCATGGAGGAGACGTGTTGGAGGCCGCTCAAACAAACTCAAACCCTAGTTACGTCAGATGGAAACTGGTCAAGACTGAGTGCAGCTTCTGTCCAGTTTCCAGTCCATCATCCTTGGCTTATGTTCACTAAAATGGGGTGTGTCTGACTCCCACAACATCCTACCATCCTTTTATACTACACATTATGCAAGCGATCTACTATTATGCAAGCGTGTCGGCGTGTTTTCCATAAACACCTAAAAATACAAGCTCATTATTAGTAAAGCTGCCTTCTTCAGGTTTGGATCAGCTTACCTGCCTGTTCCCTTGTCCAGACGCTCTACAAGAGGAAACGGGGACCCTGCTAGTCCAGACTTTTTGCAATACACATACCCTGACCAATGTGCATGTTGGGTATCATCATCTTCATTGATTTTTACATACCTACTACTTTTGCTTATTTTTTCCTCCTGGCTGGCTGGCAGGGCCTGCATGCCGTGAGTCCGTTCCAGGCTCGAGCTTCAAACGAGAGCGCTGTGGAGACAGGAACAGACCTTTCCAAGCTCAACCCTTCTGACCAGGCCAGTGGTTGAATGATGTGGTTGGTTTGGCTTACAAGAATGCATCATGAAAAGCTGAAACAGTACGCCACCTCATTGTGCATCACAACGGCGCAGTCTATACTAAGCACGAGCGGATGTTTGCTGAATAAACGTTTGTACCTGTAGATAGCACTCTGGCATGGGTATGTGAGGCTGCTTGATCTTAATCCCACAATCCTAGCACCTGCAAATGGAGCTGCTGGCTAGGTAGTGTCAGGGGAGTTTGCCCCGAGTGGTCTTGTTTCTTTGTTTTGCTGGCTGCGATATCTCCAGCAAAGGTGGTATTTTTGTTTTGTACAAGTTTTCCAGCTGATGATTGCGCTGATGGTTTTGGCTTGCTGTGACATGCTTGTGAAGGAAACCAAAGTCCTGGGCAATTTCCGCCTTGAGAAACTAATTTTCCGGTTTGTGTTTTTGCACTGCACTGTACATTACAAGCTTTACAGCCACTGTACAATAGAGTACACTATTTGAGAACTGATGAAACCAATTTTCCGATTCATGTTTTTGCATTGCACTGTACATACATTACAGGCTTTACAGCCACTGTACAGTAGAGTACACTATTTGAGAATTGATGAATTGTTTGTAAGAATTCTGTTCCATTTTTACAGATTAAGCCACTGTACAGTACAAGAGTACACTATTTGATGATTAATGCATTGTACGTAAGAATTCTGTTCCAGATTGACGTCTTGTAGGCACTTGCTGTAAACAGCACCTTCTTGTAAATACTGTACATATTCTATGTAAATAATCAATGTAACATTATGTTGCCTTTTTGAGCATTTCCTTGTCCATGTAAACAAATGTTGTTAATTGGATTTTAGGCGAGAAAGAAGCATGGATTTCCTGCTTGCAAAGGTAGGAGTAGAAAAATAGATAGCCTGGAAAGTGAAAAAATAACGCTGCCGGCAAAACAAAGGTTGAGCATCGCTCATTCACAAGACACAATGGAATGGGAGAACCTACCGACGAAGAGAAACTAATAATAATAATTTAGAAGGAAAAGTCAGGCAAGTTCTAGAAGAATTCAGAGCCGGCTTCACCTAGGTTACAGAGGCTGTAAACAGATTAAGCCATCAGTCAAAAAGTCAGTCAAAAAAGAACTGGCGTAAGGCTTTCTGATAGTATGGACTTATGGCTTTAGGTTCAAATTGACAATGGATCACTTTGGGGATTTGGGGGGAATTCGTAAGTACGTGCTGATAGTCAATCAGATTCAAAGATGACTCTGTAACACGCTTGACAAAATTTATATTGACTCCAATCGCTAGTTACCTATCACTGCTGCTGCTGCACATCAACTACTGATCAAACAGCGGGTTACCCGAAACGTCAGGCCACTTACGCTGTAGCCCGTGCCAATCACTGGAGGGGTGCTCTTGATTTTGTTGGCGGGATGGGTGAGTGTATGGACCCCCCCTCCCCTTCTCTCTATCTGATCTAGAGGGGCCCATCTGCCACTCAACCCCTTGTGACCTCCTTGGAAAGGGAGCATTATGGGTGTGAGAATTCCAATGCTCATGCACAGAGCTTTGCCATTCTTGGCTTGAGGATGGATGCATGTGCTGAGATCGCGGCCGCTTGCCCCTGGCAGCAGGCGGAGGAGGCTGTAGTTTCTGAGGGTGAACGACATACTGATCCTGCCACTCAGCCACTTTTGCAATGCTGCTTGATGCGGCTCCTTCCCAAGGCTTTTGTCTCCCTAACCTGCTTGACGAATCCTCAGTGGACGGAGACCGTGGGAAGCTTTGCTGTTGGTACTGCTGGTAATTGGGCTTTGAGAGTGCGTACTGCTGTTGTTGCTGCTGCCGCATAGAGCGAGTTGGGGAGGGAGGAAAATTTATGCCATGTTGCCCACTTTGCTTGCGCCAGCTGCTTGCATACCCACCTACGTATGTGAGTGTATGTATGTCGTCTGAATATAGGTATGTTGTCACGCCCAATCAGTGGCAGCGGCAAACCGTGTGACAGAGCAGTTAGTTGGTTGACAGTTGAGAGTTTCTACATGTCTTGTCCAATAAGCTGGATGGCCAGCCCCACCACGCAGGTATTAGTAGATGTGCTGAGTCTTATACTTTGCAGTGACGGTCATTTGATCTTACAATGTAGATTAATGTGTGTACTGACGATGTGTGTGCAGTTTAAGGTTGCTTGGTAGAGAGCTGCATCAAGCTGTGTTTGCACAGCCATACAGAGTGAGTTTTGTTGGGGAGTAAGTTACAAGCCTAGTAGATCATTTCCTGCTTCAGTCACAATAGAATCAGATGTCGCTGAACTGCCTACACGTTTAAAATCTTGAGTTTTTGTTGTGAGATTCAGCATATCTGGGTCTTAAAATTGGCAGGTGCCACTTGGTTACAGTGCAAGCACCTTCCTGTTCCTGTCAACTTACCTGCTGAATCCTCCAGAGTGAAGTCTGAAGCATACCCCTCCCACTCCTCCTCTTCTTGAACCTTTCCTGACTGCCCCTGACCCCTTGCATCGTATAAACCCTTACGCCTTCTTTCGTTTGCTGGCCTGCCCAGCCTGTGGTGATTTTGAGGTCTGGTACTGCTGTGGCCGAATCTCTCAGCGCTTGAAGCACGTGGAGGCATAGAGGATGGCCGGTGCAGGTGGCGGGTACTTGAAGCAGGGCCAGTGTAGACATGTTTGGAGTGGGAGGTAGGGAAGGTTGTATGGCTGGAGTTGTGGTCGAGGTGGTGGTGGGATGGTGAAAGTGCATTTGGTGCTGGTAGGAAGGAGGGGTTGTCGTGTGAGAGCTTGGCGAGAGGGTTTGTGTACTGTGAAGTGGGCATGGCCCTGGTACCCAAGGTGTGCTTTGGAGCTGCTTTGGAGGGCTGAGCTGAGAGTGGTTTGGTGGGAGGGTTCTCTGGGTCGAACCCGGCTCCGTGGTGCCGGTTCATGTATGCTGAGGAACTGGGTCTACCTTTGTGTGGGAATGCAGCTGGTCCTTGCTGCAATAGCAGGGTGTAGGAGTGTGGGCGCTTGTTTGCATAATAGGTGCCTGAAAGAAGTATTGAGGACATGCATTCTAAAGCGAAGACTTGTTTTTGAAATACGGGCACGCGGCAAACTAAGACTGATCTAACTTTGCTTAGCCACTAACTGGGTGCTTTCTACCTGTAACCGGATCTCTTTATTAGTTTGAATATAGGAATAAGGTGCGTAGACGTATGGGGACAACAACAGGAATACAAGGGCATGCTATGGTCATTCACACAAAGACAAAAGTCTGGAGATGATCACAGGAAAGCAAGGGCAAAGAGATGGTATTACATCAACTTACAACACTGCATAGACTTGTGCACATGTATATACACATAAGGCTAAACCTGTGTACTGTTCTACATTCTTGATATTTGCGAGCTTGATCTACATTTGTGTGAGCTCCTCATCCCCTTTCACACTGACCTTGGATGCAGCTGTGGGAGCAGCTGCATTGTAGGGGCCATACTTGTAGGCAGGGCTATTCGCAGCATAGTAGCTTTCCTTTCTGCTTTGCCTTCTGCTCTTGCCCCTGCCTCCCGCACACAGGCAGTTTGCAATTGTTGACACGGCTGTGGTGAGCATTCCAGTTTTGGCAAGTACCTTAAAAGCGTTTTGTGCAAGAAAGGTTGGATTCAACAAAGAGTATTATACTACAAATTCGACATGGCAAATTCCCGACATATGTGTATGTGTATCAGAGGAAGTTAAAAAAACGAGAAACAGTTATAGCGGTTTTAGTGCAGCATTTATATTCGACTTTCATGACCAGATCACCCACACCCTTTGAGGTGCTAGCCTTGATGGCTCCAGAGAGCGAATACTACTAGAAGCAGCACCGTCCAAAAACATGCAAGCCCAATGTAGATCTAAACTAATTAATGTCTTTCAGACTCACCCCCAACACAGCTAGCCCAGCTCCGATGCCTGCAAGTATGCCCAAAAAGCTCCCAAAATGTCCCCAGCATCCATTGGACACAAAGCACAAAGCATCAAACGCGTTGTCACAGGCCTGTGTTAAGTGTTAAGTGTGTGCACAGGTCACCTCTGGTTGCAATTAAAATGGTTAAGCACAACTGAATTGGACAAGAGCAGAAGGAAGGGAGCAGGCATGATGTGTGCAAAGGTTATATAGGATGCTGTATGTTTGTATCTAGCGTACGAAAAGTATATCACCGACCCTTAATTATTGTTTTTTGGTGGGGGCGGTGACGGGGCGGTTGTGAGGCGGTGGCGAAAATGAGCGTTTTTGAGCAGCACGAGCGATGAGTGGTCAGGAAGCTTTCCCAGCACTCCCTGACCCCCCAGCCCCAGCCCCAGCCCTGCCTGCACCCGTTGCACCCGTCGGGAAGTTCCAGCGAGGGGGGGCGGTTGCAGTACAAAACTGTATAACATTCATTTGTGGGGGGCCGGTTGCACAATTTGACCATTTGATACCTATTTTTTCCATGGGGGGCAATGGATCCATGGATGTACGGTACTACCTTCTCTTCCCCTTACCTGTAAGAAAACACTCGATGTACTCATTTCACTTGTCAGGTTGGCTGCTATTCCAAAGTTTGTACTTATGAAATTGGAGTCGCAAGCCTTAATGTTGCCTCTTAGATAGGGTACAGGTCAAAGTGCATCAAATCCAACAGTGACATCGGCAACGTTTTGCAAAAGTTGAAGTCCGTACGTTACAAGGTTTGACTGAATTCTACTTTCCCTCTATGGCGGCTTTTCTTACAGCCCAGAGACACGCATGCTTTACAAGTAACTTAGCTCTTCAAAGTCCACTAGTCCTTTTGATGGCACTCGTGCCTTAAGTTAAGGCACTAGTGTAGGTTCGTCCTGGGACCAACTCCTTAAATAATCCACATTCTCTGATCATCGCTTGCATAAATTTTCTCACCTTATCACAGTCCACTGGTTTTTTTGGTCCATCCCCAGGTCCATCCCCGTCGCCCTCAAAGCCCCCCTCAGGCCTTTCATCAAACTCTGTTGCGTTTGTAAAGAACCCCAGCTTCTTGCTGTCTGTGATGCTTCCCTACAGATTTGATCAACAGATTTTAAATCAAATTTTTTGTTTCACAGGAACTACATTTCCTGCCAAAAGGTTTCAAGTCAAGGGCACGCAGCATATAACACAGGTACTATAAGCAAGGGAAAAGTTTGCAAGGAGTTACTCATATGTCAGAAAATATGCAGGATGTAAGCACAGCATATGCACCTGTTCACAAGTCATCGATACTTGTCTCTTTCAACATGGAATCAGAGCAGATCAGGCAAGCTGTGAATCACCATTAACAAGCATAATCACAGCACAAACCCATCAGCGACACACATTCCGACCAAGGTTACGCACCTGGGAGTCATAAAGGTCTACCCAGCAGTGACGATCTGTGTCTGCCTGGTTGTCTTCAACAAACAGCTCAGGTGGAGGGCGCACCTGGAAGTAGCACCACAGTAATGATTTTGACATAAGTGAATCCCACTCCAGGATGATCACGGTTTGGGAAACATTTTTTTTGTTATTTTGGTAGCTACCCTGAAAGCCTAGTGGATCATAATCAGGCTAAACTTTTTGTGATGTCATGGGATCAAATCCGCTGGTAGCGTGAGCTCGTTGCTGTCTGACAGCAACGCCCCCATTTCCTTAATCCATGCTCAGGGTTTATTACCACTTGCGTTTGCATCAAAAATAATGCTTTTTTTTATCGCTGATCATTGGAGCTAAGCAGGCCACAGATTGCTGCAACTTGAAGTATTAATGGAGGAGCAAATAAACGCCATTCCCTTTGCTATCTTTCCAATTAGCTTGAGTTCTTTGCTGAAAAGGCATTTGACACTGCCACAAATATCCCAGCTAGAGCAAATACTACCTTGGAAGGATATCCTTTTCTTGATGCGCGCTCACGAGCTCAGACTTTCACGAAATTTTGTATAACTAGGGAAAAGAGAGAAAGAACCCCTGAACTTACAATAATGGGCTTCTCAGGGTCAAGAGACAGCCTTCTTGCCTCTATCGGTCGCACGTTCACGGAGCAGTTTGAAACCTGTGTGCGATAATCAGCAAGCGTCATTTTTTGAAAATGGGAAAAATTGTTAAGCTGCTTTGAGACATTGCTGCAGCCTGTCATCCTGCGCCCTGTACCATAGATGAAGCTTTTCGGTCATCATGGCCAAAACTTGAAGTAAAGACTGCGTTGAGATGCGACACCACTAATCAAAAGCTGATTCACCCTTCTTGGAGCAGGGTGATGAGCATTTGTCACTAAAAGAAATAGGGTATGTTAAACTTATTTGGTCCTTACCGTAAGGGTGTATGCAGCAGCAATGCTGCCGGTGTTTGTGAGGTTGGCCCAGACAAAGCCTCGGGATGCTCCAGCCTCAAAGCCTCCACAACGCACATCGTCCAACGTGCAAAGCCTAAGGCTGTTAATTCTACCAGGCGAGCGGTTCGTCACAAGGCGCACGCTGTCCGCACTGTGTGTGCGTGTGTATTTGTGTGTGCGCGTGCGTGTTGTGTGGATGGGTGTGTTTGGGTGCGTGTCCAAGGCACATATATGGTACACTTTACTGTGCATGCCTTGTGTATAAATTACTGGTGTATGTGTTGTTGAGTGTGTGCAGTGTGTCGTGTAAGTGCACACGTGAGTAGGTTTAAATTTAGGTGTGGGTGTGAGTGTGGTTGTGGTGTGAACGTGAACGTGTGAACACAGTGTCAATCTGAGCTGCTTTAAGTGTATAATGCTTCACCAATACACTGTAACACTCACCTAGCACTGATGGTGACCAGTGACGTGCTCTCACTGGAAAGAGGGATTGCAAAGGACAGGGGCCCTCCACCAAAGCTTTCCAACTGCACAGATTTTGTAGGACCGATTTCGAAATTTGTGATCATTATTCCAGCATGGACTCCAATGTACTGCCAGACAGATAGCAAGGGGTTACTGCTGCAAGCTGCATCCCAGTGATTGGCAAAGCAGACAAGGTGGATATTGCATTGCAATAATAATATGACGTATTGTAAAGGAAAAGAGGGTGACGAGGGTCTCACATACCAAGAAGTCAGATCCGTGGATGCAAAATGTCACCAAATTCTGGGGCACTCTGCCCTCTTGATCTAATTGGTTTGCATTGTGAGATGGCAATGGAATCTATTAGGATCATAAGCAGGGAACTAAAAAGATCACACAACACTCAGAAGGGCGCTTCACACACCAGGGAGTCAGATCCGTAGGTGTAGCGTGTCACTAAGTGCTGGGGCACTTTGCCTTCTTTGATCCTCTTTTTATCATCAGCAATCAAATCTTTCACCTGATTTTGCAGGCAAACCTGCAATAGAGCACAAAAGCAGTCGTATTTGCAATGCAGCTTCACGATGCAGCTCGAATAGCAAGTTGTGAACCAAAAGAAGATGAAAAAGACAGACATACACATTCACACACATAGGTGCGTGTACATACACACACACACACGCACGCACACTTGTGCTTATATGTGTGATAGCGTGCAAGTGATGAATGACCTGTGGTGCGTGTGTGTGTGTGTGTGTGTGTGTGTGTGTGTGTGTGTGTGTGTGTGTGTGTGTGTGTGTGTGTGTGTGTGTGTGTGTGATGACCGACCTGAGGTGCACGGTAGCAACCCTCTGTCTGGTAGCGAAAAGCTGCAAAGGAGGTGCCCACTTTATTGCATGTCGAGCCGTCTTGAGAAATGAAACTCCTACATGTAAAAGGAAAATTTATGAGCCACTGCTTAAATTGGATCAATAGATGGCGTACCAATCAGACTTCCCTTACTACATCTAAGTGTTCAATTTGAGGGATTTGTATATATATATATATAACCTCTTAGCTCTGTAAATCTGAGCTCTTAGTGATTGGAAATGACTAACACGCTTAAAATACTGTGTAATGGACTTATCTATAATCTATCACCATTACTATGCATGATACCGGAGCAAAGTTATATTGCAAAGGCGCCCCCTAGCAAGCGACATTGGAAAAGTACGGGGGAACTTGAGAGCTGTGACCAGCCATAAAATTTTTTGTCTGAATAGGATACCTACAACACACATAACCTATTATTCTAGTACTTGCCTGTGCAAAGTCACTAGTTAGCTTACCTATCCACAAGCAGCCAGTTGCTGCGATCACTGTTTCTGATATCTTCAAGGTTGTCACCTTCTGGCTGTGGTATCAGCAGCACCTTGGAGCTGCATGCATGCACAAGAAACATAAGGCCAACTTAGTGCCCAGGTGATTTACAAAAACAACTGTGAGTTTTCTCTTCCTGCAATGCCAGCTCATGGGGTGATCCTTACCTGACACTGCAACTTTTTGCACGTCAAACGATTCCTATCATGTGCACCGATTTATTGTACTTAAGCGTGCTAGCAGACCAAGTGTTGCATGAAGGCATGCACGCCTACATACACAAACAAGCACACACATGAACACGTACACACACTCTCATACGCACTTACAAAATAAGGCGCACGTACCTGAGCACTGTAGTTTGTTGGTATGTTGCGAGGTCGCCCAGTAGCTCCAAGCTGGCCAGCTTAGAGGAGCTAACAGCCAGAGGCACTGAAGGGGTTAGAGACAGAGCCTCGTCTGGATAACGGTGGTCCTCATCTGCATCTCCATTGCTGCTGGTTGTGCTATTGGAAGGCGGCTTTTCTACTGTGATGTGAGCTTTGATTTCAAATTGGAGCTGGGAGCTCCCTATTCGATAGCCCTGTAGTTAAATGTGTAATCAAGAAGAGTTTTAAATATGTGATTAAGAAGTGTGAAAAAAAAGTATTTTGCTGCTGGTACAGGCAAGCGTGTATAAAAGTCTGGAAGATGGTTTGAGCCAGGGGCACAGTGATGGGTTACAGCAGCGGCTTGATTTTTTGTAGTGTGTTGGCAGTTCTGCAGCATGTGCACAACACTCACACTGTACCAAAGGGGGTCAAAAGTCAGGCAGTGCGCTGAGCAGGGCCTGTTCCCCAGCAGAATGTCAAAAGGGTCTTTGAAGAAGTCACAGTTCAGGCTGGACCTCCTGTGTGCAGAAAAGAAAGAATGTGTTGTGGGGTATGTTGACAGAAGGTGTTGTTCTGTTCTTCCCTTTCTCTGTTCCTGGGTGTTAACTGCCATTTCTTATATAGTAAAATAGCCACGTCTCAAACTCATCTCAGTCAGCTATAAGTTGTTCTTTCCCTTTCTCTGTTCCTGGGTGTTAACTGCCATTTCTTATGTAGTAAAATAGCCACGTCTCAAACTCATCTCAGTCAGCTATAAGTTGTTCTTTCCCTTTCTCTGTTCCTGGGTGTTAACTGCCATTTCTTATGTAGTAAAATAGCCACGTCTCAAACTGATCTCATTCGGCTCTGAGTTGACAGGAAAGAGCATTAGAAACCTCTGAGTGAAATGATCGTGCACAACAAACATGGGTTATTTGTTGACCTGCACACACCTGTCTCTCATCTGCACTACACCACTAATACTTTAATACTATATATTTAAGTTATATACAACACCGGGGATGGATTAGAGGGTTGCATTTTTCCCCTCACGTGACGCAGTGGATCAAAGTGCTGCAATCCGTGAAAATATATCATGCTAGTTTTGTCATATGACCAGTTCCTGCCCATCACGTTCACCACAACAACAGCTTACGTACGTCTGTCGGACCTTGTCAGGGTATGATCAAGCAGCGGAAAATGTCATGTCTGTTCATCAAAGCTAGCCTCCACCCACTATCCAATACAATCACACTGCATTCAATAGCTTACGATCATTCAGGTAGCTTACGTGCATTCAATAGCTTACGTGCATTCAAGCAGCTTACGTGCGTCTGTTGGACCCCGTCCAGGTGTGATCCCAGACTTGCTGGCTGGAGCAAGTGCACGAGAAGCCCTGGCTGTCAGGCACACGTTCTCCATCTATCCTGTACCACCCACACGTGGGATCGTCTTCAAAGTCGTCAGCCTGGATATCAGACACAAAACGAATGAATGGATATATGCAAGTCCAAGCGTTAGATGAGTCTGTGAAACATTGTTCTTTCCCAACAAATGTGAAAACTGCGTTAGATGAGTCTGTGAAACATTGTTCTTTCCCAACGCTATTGGCTGAGCGAGAGTTTTGTAACAGTGGTAGGCAGCTTCCTTGGTGGATGCAGGTGGCTACTTTCACTCTATGAAGATAAGGTTGAGCTATTGTATCAAGCATCAACTCTCACCTTGCATTTGTTGCTATTTGGCCGCACTATGATCTCCACCGGCTTGAAGTTATACGACTCAATGTACTCTAAAGGGTAGCTGGCAAAAACAGGGGTCTTTGTTTTTTTTTTTTTTTTTGGTGGGGGTTGTTACACGGTCCTCAGCAAGGGCCTGACAGAATGAAGGAAAAAAACCTATAAGACTGGTAAAAGGAAAACTCCTGCCTAAAACAGAAAAACCCTCCTTGAAAAACCACAGTCTGAGAAATTGGCCCACGCTCGCAAGAGCACAAGCTAAGAGTGTGTCTGAAGAACAGACAGAAAAAGGCCTAACC
>Ga0307948_1000995_pt1 | contig 19636 bp, 19 predicted proteins | sample OrgLakmetagen280_FD_201824 | JGI IMG/M metagenome (GOLD analysis project Ga0307948, IMG submission 201824) | Saline water microbial communities from Organic Lake, Antarctica - #280 | ecosystem: Environmental > Aquatic > Non-marine Saline and Alkaline > Saline | place: Antarctica: Organic Lake...
AGACCTTATAAAGTCACCTTGATGTAAACACACACCCACGCCCAGACCCACTCCCACTCACCCTCCCCCCAGCCACCCCCCCACACACACCTGGATGGACACAGTGGATTGCTGGTCCTGGTAAGTGGTGAAGGTCTGGCTCTTCTTGGTAGGGATGACGGTGTTACGGGGGATGAGCTTGGTCATGACACCACCCACGGTCTCAATACCCAGGGACAGGGGGGCCACATCCAGGAGCAGGATGTCCTTGACCTCGTCACCACCTGAAGACGGGTGCATTTATGTGCGTGTGTGTGTGTGTTTGTGTGTGTGTGTGTGTGTGTATGTGTGTGTGTGCGCGCGTGCAAGAGGACGGTTACTAGTAAGGTAAGCAGTCCCTTGTACAGTGCTTACTGCAAGGATTGCGCAAAAGCTTATGTGCAAAAGCTGGGTGGGTGTTTTGTGTGTGCGCGCACTCATCTTACTACCTGCTGAGCAGGGGGGCAGTCCTGGGTGGCATGGGATGTCTTATGTGTGCAATTGGGTGGGCAAGAACATGCATGCGTGCCTGGTCTTGCAAACAAGCTTGCTGGCAGGACCAGGCACGCATGCATGTCCACGCCCACCCAATTACACACATAAGACATCCCATGCCACCCAGGACTGCCCCCCTGCTCAGCAGGTGGTAAGACAAGTGCGCACACACACACATACACCCACACCCACCCCTACCCCCAAACCCTCACACACACACCTTCGCCACCCAGGATGCCTCCCTGCACAGCGGCACCAAAGGCCACAGCCTCATCAGGGTTAATGCCCTTGCTGGGCTCCTTGCCATCGAAGTACTCCTTCAGCAGCTCTTGCACCTGTGCGCGTTGAGGACGTTTGTGTGTTTGTGCGCGCGCATGTATGTACGTATCCTCACGTGCGCGTGTGTGGAAATTTGCTTGTGTGTAGGGAGGGGGTAAGGGAAATTCATCTTAGTAGTCATGCCATACACACAACTGGAAGTACAGCAGCACGATAGTTGACGAAAACCTGAAGCGTCTTTTCTGAATTCTGCACACCTTGGGAATGCGGGTAGAGCCGCCCACAAGCACAATCTCGTCAATCTCAGACTTCTTGAGGTTGGCATCGTCCATGGCCTGCGCAAGCGTGTACATGTGTGCGTGTGTATACGTGTGTATAAGCGTGTCTAAGTGTGTGTATGCATGCGGGCATGCATGTGCCTTATAAAGCAATTGCAGGGTACTTGTGGCAGAAGGTTTGCACTTTCTTGCTGAGCTCCTGCTAGGCGGAAAAAGAAATTCAGAAAGTATAGTTTAGCTGGCACACAGTCAAGACGGGGAAACAGGCGAAATTGAGGACGGTGTAGCTGGTGGCAAGATGAGAGCAACAACCCTATGGCCTATGGGAGTCGCTGCTAACTTTTCGCCAGCCACTCATGAAACACTCACCTTGCGCACGGGCCCCATGGTCTTCTTGAAGAGGTCAATGTTGAGCTCCTCAAAACGGGCACGGGTCAGGGGCTCAGACAGGTCAACACCGTCGGCCAGGGCCTCAATCTCCACACGGACCTGAATTAAAGGCAAGTGTGCGCGTGTTGTGTGTGTGCGTGTGATGCTTGCGTGCATGCTATATAAACGTCATATGAATGATCTTTTATTCCACAAGATTCGCTAATACAAGGCCACTTCAATAAAAAACAAGCACCCGGATTGAAAGTTACAACAGGAGATAAGGAGACAAGGGCACAGGAGATAAGTGCGACGTGAGACAGGGAAAGAAAAAAAGACACCCTCATCGGCTATTCTTTTTTAGGATATTCAAAGTGCTTGCAGAAACAGATTGCCTCCTTTCCAGCTGCTTCCATAGGAGGCGGATGAAGAGGGGAAGACAAGGACCCCAGCGCACCAAATTACAAATCTAAGCAGCCACACGCACGCACACTAGCAAGCAGGCACGCACACGCACACACACCTGGTGCTGGGAAGACAGGGCACGCTTGGCACGCTCAGCCTCGCGGCGCAACTTGCTAACAGCACGCACGTCCTTGCTCACATCCTTGCCAAACTTTTTCTTGATGAGCTTCATGAAGTACTCCATGACACTGCAGAAGGGAGGAATAGGCGGCATTATGTAAGCTTTGCGTGTTAGTGGCTGCTTTTCTTGCTCACGCCCACAAACACCTTTGGACATACACGTGCAAAACATTGCGCATGTGCGCCATCACACGCACATACATAGCAACACACGCTCACATGCACACCCCACCCATTCACCCACCACCGCACACACACGCACACGCACACACGTACCGGTGGTCGAAGTCCTCACCACCCAAGTGGGTGTCTCCGTTGGTGGACACCACCTCGAAGACGCCATTGTCGATGGTCAGGATGGACACATCGAATGTACCACCTCCCAAGTCAAACACCTGTACATGAGGGACAAGGCAAGGGAGAAATTTAATCGGGCTGACGACATACTCAGAAAATTTACAAGCTCAGATGTTTTAAATTGAACGGAACGTACTATGCAGCTTATACTCCAGAGACTTCTCTGCCACGCATGGCGGGTATTTGAAAATTAGTAGTAACCAACCCCTCGCAGACGGGATGTGCGGCGTGTTTGTACTGTCCTGACATAACCTACGAATTTACGAACCACAGATCACCATCACAGCTCTGGTCACCAAACGAGCGCACCAAGGAATCACGCGATCGTCCAGGGTAAGAGCTGGAACGTATTGAAATAGGTTCACCATATACAACCGCTAGGTGAGTTACAGCCTCTCAAGCTCATCTTCATTGTTCACACAGCCAGGTTTGAAACTTGGGACTATTTCTCGAAATCACTATCACACATTCACGCACACACGCGCGCATACACACACACCAGGATGTTCTTCTCTCCGCCCTTCTTGTCCAGGCCGTACGCAATGGCGGCGGCTGTGGGCTCGTTGATGATACGGGCGACGTTCAGACCGGCGATGATGCCTGCAGAGTTAAGGAGGGGGTCACGCCTGATTTTGTTGTATTTTGGAGGTAAAGCACATTCATCAATTAACAGAGTCACACTGTCACAGCGTAAACAATTCAATGGTTCAGGTAGCATTCAGGCCGGCGATAGTGCCTGGAGGAGGGGTGGTGGCCACAATTGTGTCACTGGCTCGTCAAGGGAGTGATGCACCATCCCAAACAAGCGCTGTGCATGTCGTGGCAGGTTATTGCCTGGTATTAGGATTGCTTTACATGACCGGTTTGGGTGGTTGAGGGCAGGGGCAGTGGAGTGCAGCATGACGTCGACCAGCCCATTGGAAACCCCATTTCCTTGTGGACTTCAGCCAAAGGGCTGCTCAGGGGGTTGCGAAGGAATAGGAGCGTCGCAGCCATATTCAAACAAATTGGGCGGTTTGAGCAAGGATGCTGCCGAACGCACAGCCTTAACTTACAATCGCCTGATTTTAGCAGATGAAGGATGCAGCCTGTCATAAAGCTGCTTAATTTAAATACGTAAATTTGCTGGCTGTGGTAAACCATAAACTGGCGCGATAGCAAGTTGCATAATGCTAATTTCTGACATAGACTTAAGAACCTCTGCTTGCTCTACGCTGGGTCGATGCAAGGCGTGTTTTCTCGCTGACAAGACGGGAACAGTCGCTTTTTTCGATTCTTACCAACGACTTTGAACCCTTCTCAGCCCTAGCAGCACGCACCAGAGTCTTTGGTTGCCTGACGCTGGGCATCAGTGAAGTAGGCGGGTACAGTGACCACTGCGTGCTTCACGGTCTTGCCCAGGTAGGTCTCAGCCACGGACTTCATCTTGGTCAGAATCATGGCACTGATCTCCTCGGGGGAGAACACCTGCAGGGCCGCAGGGAAGTCAGGCTCAAGGTGAACACTTGGCAAACCTCAACTGTTTAGCAATTAGACCTCGCAGTCACAGTGCCCTTTGGAGAAAGCACAAGCAGGTAAGTTTGCTTCGTCACAGTGCTTGGGACGTGTTGAGACAAAGAAAGACATTAGCTAGACTCCCTATAAGCTGTAGTAAATGACACAGAGCGTCTGCAAACAGGAAAACATGAGGCAGGCATGTGAACAAACTGACACGACTTGCGAGAAAATATGAAGGGAGGGAGCGGCATGACGAGGTTGTTGTTCACGTTCACATCCAATCGAGGCGCAACTGTACCTGCAGCTATCTGCAGATACAGCTATGCCTCGATTGGACGATGCACGAAAACGCCTTGGACACGGTTTCACAAAGGACGCGCGCACCTTTTTCTCACCGCCCACGTTCACGGACACGTAAGGCTTGCCTGCCTTGTCCACGATGTCATAGGACATCAGCTTAGCGTCGCGCTGCACGTCCTTCTCGTCAAACCTGAATGTTTGAATAGGGGGAGGGAAAGCAGCCGTTCTAACCACAGCATCATTTAGCATCCTGGCAGTACTGTCTGTGACTTGGAATCCAAGCCTTGATAAACGGCGTGGTTGAGATCTCCTCTCTCCTGTTATAAATGTTATCAGAGAGCGCACTCTATTCATTTTTTTAGGGTGAAAAGGAAATCACACTTTCTCCGTAACTTCTCTTTAACCTTTCAAATGTGCACGGATTGGGAGTCTTGATTGCTCAGATTTTAATTAATTTGCTGCATGACACACGAGGACTCAACACATGAGTCCCTGACGTTTGTACGGAGGTAATACATCCCCACCGTGCAAGCGGCCATAAGTAATTGGGCTGACGTTAATAATTAACAGTACGAGAAGATATCCTTAATGATTGTAATGAGGCTGCCTTTGAAAAAAAGTTAAACTTCACAACATAAAAAAGTTTGGCAACAGCTCCTGCAACGTCCCCCGCAAGGGCGCCATGGCTTAGGGAAATCTAAGTGGGCCATGCAAAGGCACCCACGCCAACAGCCCAAGGGTCCACACACAGGTGCTCTAAGGTTTATTTCACTCAGAGCGGCCTCAATATCTTAAATTGAAGCACTATGTGCCCCACACCCCCGTGTCTGTGCATCTATAGACTTTCCACTCTCCCATCAGTCCTTGAGCAAACTGCCCACCCCAGAGGAAAGGAAGGAAAATCTGTACAATCCAATGTATCAGGTTCTCCTTTCTGTCACAGGCATGGCAGGCCCAGAAGCGCGCAAGACCACCAGACCAACCGAAGCGTAATGGAATTTTGCCTCGACACATGCTTCCAGCAACCCTGCCTGGGAGTTGGCTCGTGCTTTCATAGTCTGCCGGGCCATAGACAGACACCAAGGAGGGCAGGCACAGACAAAGGGCATGCAGCATGTGTGCAGCTTCTGAGACCTCTCTGGAACACACACTCTGGCACACTCACTTGCGTCCGATGAGGCGCTTGACGTCGTAGATGGTGTTCTTGGGGTTGACGGTGGCCTGGTTCTTGGCCGCGTCTCCAATGAGGCGCTCGTCGTCCGTGAAGGCCACGTACGAGGGCGTGATGCGGTTCCCCTGGTCGTTGGCGATTATTTCCACGCGCCCGTTCTTGTACACCCCCACACACGAGTACGTGGTCCCCAGATCTGCGAGGCGGTGGTGCATGGGCAAGTTAGTCCGTCATCGTGAGGTCGTGGGGAAAGCGAGAGGTGCCTGTGCCTGGGGGCGAGGATCAGCTCCTTTTTTGGTGCGCGCACTTTCCACCCTAACTCACCAATACCGATGACGGTGCCCAGCTTCTCCTCCTCGGCGTGTGCTATCAAGGAGCTGCAGGACAGGAGGGCAACTGCAGCAGGCAAAAACACAGGCACACATATGAAGCAGGGGTTTTGGCCTCGAGCTCGTGAGTTCGGGCTAGTGCAGCAAGCAGGGCTGGAGGAGGGCTCCTCACAGGGCATGTCTGCATGAGCTCACCAAGAGCCCTCACTCACCAAGAGCCAACAGCATGCTGCTGGAGAGCCTCATTGAGGAAGTTTCTAGAGTCCCAAGCCGTCTCGCGGGCAACTCGTACCGAAAGAGGCAACCAACACAGATCCAGAATTTATTCCTTTTTTCCTGTACCGCGAGAAAGCTGACATAAAAAAGGGCAACGGAAATTGTCTTTTCCCGCACAGGTTCGGATAAAATCCAAGGCAAGATACACAACTATCTTTTGTGTTGCGCGAGGCGTGCAGACTTAGTCGCTTTGTCGCAGGCTGCGCTTGGATCAGTGGACTGTCTCGGGCGCTCGGATGTGCCCCCAACGGAGGACCTCGTTCGTGTGCTTTGCAGCACTGGCACTCCTCCTTGTGCCAGGTTGGTGATCCAGAGCAGCCAGCGGTGGAGAGCTGTGTTTGTAACCTAGGTTTTGTCTGCAAGCATCTAGAACCCTCTACAAACCAATAGCTGTCCTGCTGCGTGCTCAGTCAGCCCCAGTCTACCACACACCTCTGTACACACACAAATCACACACTCACCGACATGCAGCTGCACAAGCTGCCATCTTCGCTGACGCCAGTGACGCCCCACAAGTTAATGCGGGGGGCGTCCAGGGAGCCAAGCCTGGGCTTGGCACAGAGACGTGAGTGCGATGATCCAGGCTAGCCTGTATGTGTGTGTGTGTGTGTGTTTCCTACCTGAGGTAAGAACCGATCCTGCCATGGGCAAGTAACCATGCAAGTTGTGTGTGGGACAGGTAGGGCACCCTGCGCCTTTCTCTGCTCCATCCCTCTTCGCGAGCCGATCCTCTCGCGCCCTCCTCATCAACATCACACAAACACGCTCCTCACGTCATCCAATGAAACAACAGGGATAGCTTGAAGCGCGGGCGTGAGGGCGCGGAGCAATTCGTGTTCCAGGCCGAGGTGAACCGGCTGATGGACATCATCATCAACTCGCTGTACAGCAACAAGGACATCTTCCTGCGTGAGCTGATCAGTAACGCCTCCGACGCGCTGGACAAGATCCGGTTCATGGCGCTCACGGACAAGGGACAGCTGGGAGAGGGTGAGGCGGCCAAGCTGGACATCCAGCTCAGCCTGGACCCCTCAAAGAAGGTGCTGTCCATCAGGGACAAGGGCGTGGGCATGACCAAGGACGACCTCATCAAAAACTTGGGCACCATTGCAAAGTCCGGCACTTCAGGTGCGCGCTGTTAACAACCAACTGCATAACACACACACACACACACACACACATACGTACACACACACGTACACACACACACGTACACACACACACGTACACACACACACAAGCACAACACAACACACACACACGCAACTCACGCACAAACACACCACACCACACACACGCAACTCACGCACAAACACAACACGACACAACACACACACACACACACACACGCACAAACACAACACACACACACATGCATGCACATGCACACGCATTTACACAGGCATACATACACGCATACTCACACGCACACAGACACAGACCATGTGAGCAGAGGTGGATGACCTTCACTGCATTCTAGCAGGGGCAGCCATACATTTATCCTTCGTTCCTTGCAATCCGCAGGCTTCTTGGAGCAGATGCAGAAGGGTGGGGATGTCAACCTGATCGGTCAGTTTGGTGTGGGCTTTTACTCTGTGTACCTCGTGGCCGACTGGGTGGAGGTCATCACCAAGCACAACGACGACAAGCAGTAAGTGATTTCGCACATGCCTACCTCCAGTGCTAACACACCTCCCTGGGTTTTAAGCATGTTCCCTTACTGCCACTTTAGCTTGGATGAAACGTGCAGGTTGCTTGTTGAGGGCGGCATCCCTTTTCTTGGCGTTCGCAAGCCACAGCACACAACCTCGCACGCATGCACCCACGCACACGTGTACACACACATGCACACAAACACAGATTCATATGCATGCTCACACACGCACACACAAACACACACTCAGGTACGTGTGGCAGTCCACCGCTGACGGCCACTTCTCCATCGCCGAGGACAATGGAGAGGACATCGGCCGTGGTACTGTGATCAACATCCACCTCAAGCCTGAGGCCCAGGAGTACTCAGAGGTGGGGAGGGCGACATTCACCAGCTGTTTTGGTGGATGGATCGAAGGAAACTGATCTGTTTTCTTTTAGTGTTTAATGTTTTTGGGAATTCCCACACGTTTTATGCTGTGCTTTTGTACAAAATGAAGTTCAATAGTGTGAATGGTATGCGTAGAGTGCTGTAGAGTCACAGCCTGGTGAATCGTGCAAACTGTTTTTTTGTGTGCACAGCCTCGTGGAGTGTGTGCAGCCTTGTGCAGGGTCACAGCCATGTGTAGTGTGCATAGCCGTGTAGCGTGCACACCCATATGTCCGGCCGCGTGCACTCAGGAGACCAAGTTGCGTGACCTGGTGCACAAGTACTCCGAGTTCATCCACTTCCCCATCTACATGTGGACGGAGAAGGAGGTCGACGTGCCTGTGGAGGACGAGGAGCAGGAGCCGGCTCAGGCCGACCAGGGTGCGTTGCGTTCTTGGGCAGTGAGCGTACAGTGAGCGTGCAGTGAGTGTGCAGTGAGCGTGCAGTGAGTTTGCAGTGAGTGTATTGTGCGCGTACAGTGAGTAGACAGTGAGGATACTTTGAGCGTGCCATGAGCGTACAGTGCGCGGACAGTGAGTGTGACGCCTTCCCCGAGCCCCCAATAAAGCGTTGGGCTCAGGCTAACCAGGGCTGCAAGAGTGTTCTTCACGTAGGTTGTTTGATTCTTTTTCGATGAATGTTTTTTCTGTCGGGTGCTGAAGAGACGTGTTGCCCTGCGCAGGCCAAACAGATGCAGTCAGGCAAAGAAAGGCAGGCAGGCAAAGTGATGCAGGTCAGGCGTCTGGCCGAAGTTTGTATGGCTGACATGCTGCACGTGAGATGGGAGGGTCCTTATCGTGCTGACACCACGCTATGTGTGAAAGTATAATTGGAGGGGGCGCATCGACGTTTTTGTGCATTGCTGAATCTGTAATGCTGCCAAATGTGTGCAGGCTGGGAGTATGTGGGTGAGGGCTGTACATAGTACCGGGCCGAATCCCACAGCTAGGTGGCATGCGCTCATGGCACCACCACCACTACCAAATGCACCCACACATTGCGTACACACACATTGCGTACACATGTGTGTGTTTGCAGGCTTGGAAGAGGCAGGAGGTGATGATGACGAGGTGGCTGACGATGATAGCGAGGAAGATGGAGAGGAAGCTGAAGGTTTGTGGGTGTGGTTGTAAAAAATAACACGCCATTTTAAACCTTTCTAATTAATTGCTGATACTTGAGCACTGTCTAAGCTCCTTGAAAAGGGAGAAGTGCTTCAGTACGTCTCAGGATGACGCTCATTTCAGTACAACATCTAGCGTTCCTGTTTTTTTACAGAGCGGCCTGAGGCACACGCAAACGTGCTGAAGTTTGTGCCGGCTCCTGAATCCGGTGGTGTAAACGTAAGCCCCAAAAGCTGTGTTGACACACACATACACACGCACGGACACACTTGCGCACATAGAGACCAAGAAGACACGTAAGGAGAAGAGGCACGAGTGGGAGCTGCTGAATGACAGCCAGGCCATTTGGCTGCGCCAGCCCAAGGACGTGACTGACGAGGAGTACAACAAGTTCTACAAGACCATCTCCAAGGTGTGATAAGTGTGAGGCATTGTATGTGCATGCGTGTGTGCGTATGCGAATTCATGCTCCGTTGTGTATGTGTATAATGCTCTAGTGTGCGAGAAACACACTTGAACAAAATACACATACGCACACTTTGTGCCCAAGAACATGTCCAACAAAATGCATGTCAAGCTCTCTCAAGACCATTTCGCAAGTGTGCTCTTGTGCCTTGTGACAGCCTAATTACCATTGGTCGCGTGACTATTAAGGGAGGCACAACTGTCATGCACACAAAGTGTGCATCCCTAGAAGGAAAAGATAGAAAAACATTGCGCAGGCAGTGAAAACCCCTATACCTCATGTATTTACTCTCCTGACGAGCTGCACGCCCTCCCTTTTTATTGCAGGACTACTCTGACCCAATGGGCTGGGTGCACTTCAAGGGAGAGGGTGATGTTGAGTTCAAGTAAGTGGTTTTTCTGGAGTGACCTGATGAGACTGCCTGTCACGCTCGCTGTTTTTTCTTTGCTGTTAGTGGGCATGCACAGGGGCGGTCACTCTCGAAAAATTACCTGCGCTTGTGCCAGACAGCTGTGCCGGTGCCACAGACTGGATGAAAAACAGGCAAATATGCGCAAGCGCCAAAAGCAGAATAGAAAAAGACAAGCTTGCTCGAGTGCCAAATAACTAAATGACAAACAGACAGTCTGCAGCGCGTCTACGCGCATAAGCTTCATGTCCACCCCTCCATAGTTGCGACCGTATGTAAAAACTGAACTTGATGAAATACACGACTGTATGTCCGTGCTTGAGAAAAAGTGTGTACGTATACATGTATGGTTCTATCACGTCCAAAGCCATACTTGAAGACGTACACACTGATGTGAATTGGCCATCCCTGCATGTCAACAAAAACAACTAGGGTGGAATGTCAAAGAGGCCCTTTCTTTGCTAGTGCTGACACTTCGTACAGCACCAGCACAGACAAGTGTCAGCGCTTGCATACGCACGCGCACACACACACACACACACACATACGCACACAAACACACACGCACAGGGCCACCCTGTTCCTGCCTGGCACCACCCCCCACGAGTACTACGAAAAGTACTACGAGAAGGGCGCCCAGGGCGCAGTCAAGCTGTATGTGCGTCGCGTGTTCATCACAGACGACACCGGAGAGGACCTGCTGCCCCGATGGTTGGGCTTCCTCCGGGGTATCGTGGACTCCGACACTCTGCCCCTGAACGTGCGTGTGTTAAGCGTGCTAATAGTATGCCTGCTTTTTTGCATTTTGCGCGCGAGTCTATGCCCTGTGGCTGTGCGGTGCTGGTCTCAGGCCTTACTCTACCTTTCTTCGGATAAATGTGAGGGTGGTGCAGCAGGAGGAGTGCTGGTGACTGGGGGGCAGGGGGGGTTCAGCAAAAGCTTGGGCATGTCCTGCAAGCACAGGGGAGGAGTACTGCAACTCGCACGTGATGGCTTCATGTAAGGAGTGATGTAAGAAATCTAGTGGACCACCTTGCTGACAGGTTCCTGGCAGGAGGAGATTTGTTAAAAAACTTCACACCACTCCTAACATTGCCTTTCCTCCTCTGATAAACATGTGGGTAAGTAGCACAGATGGACAGGTACACACACGCACACGTACTTTTGCATGCACTCAATTCCTCGTACCTGCCACTGCTCACTCACAGGTCAGCCGTGAGATGATGCAGACCTCTGCTGCGCTGAAGACCATCAAGAAGAAGCTGGTGCGCAAGGTGCTGGACCTGATCAAGAAGTGGAGCGATGACGAGCTCAAGTGCCGCAAGGCCAAGGCTGGCGAGGAGGGTGAGTGTATTGTGCGCGTGTCTGTGTGTGTGCCTGCGTGCACGTGTGCATATGTCTATACATCAACACCAACACAGCACCCTTACCCCCCAAAAGTTTCCACATTGACGTGCCCGGCATTGCTCAGCGTTTGAATGGTTTCTGTTGGCAGCCAGGAAAATGCATTCCAAGACATGTGTGTGCATGCTCCTGCTGGTCCTGCTGGCACCTTGCAACTGCTAGTTCTTTTTGGGTTCATTTCGTCATCAAACAGACACCTCTGACGCCACCGCAGTGATGAACGCATTACATTTCTGACACCTCTTGTGCGAGGGCGCTCACACGCCCGGTGAACGCAAACAGCGTACCTATCTGAGCGGTCCCTGTGTGGGAAATTTTTTGTTTTAACCCCTAACTCATGAGGGGGAAGAGTCGTATTCTGAAGAGAAGGGGTGCTGTGATGTTTTTCTCTGTCTAGCTTGTATGCACTATCTGTCTAGCGTATATGCACTAGCTCAGAGTCTTTCCTTCTTGCATGGGAAGGGATTCCGTGCGGCGGAGGACTCAAAATCTGCGAGTTCTCGCATAAAAATTAAATGAATTTAATTTTTATGCGACAAGATTTAATTTTTATGCGACAGATCGCAGATTTGTGAGTCCTCATCCTGATGGATGAGGACTCAAAATCTGCGAGCTCTCGCAAAGACATTTTATCGACATTTTATATTAGATAAAATGTCTTTGCGACAGGGGGCGGATTCTCGAGGCACTTGTACATAGGAATGCATGTTTTTCCTTTTCTACTTGAAGGCGTGCATGGAGGCAGCCAGAGTGGGCATAGCAAGCCCCAGTATGAAACTTGCAACACTACTGTCGCACGCAATGCTGTCTGACGTGTGCTTGTGTGTATGTGTGTCTCACATGAACGCACACACCTACTGATCTGCAGAATGACGCATTGTATGCACGCCTCTCTCATAACTGTCACAGTCTGTGATTGTATACAGAGATTGCTATGATGAACGCACTACATTTCTGACACCTCTTGTGCGAGGGCGCTCACACGTCCGGTGAACGCAAACAGCGTAAATTTACTGAGCAGTCTCTTTTTTCATGCCTGTGTCTCTTGCGTGTTCAATGTCAGCATGGTCCTGGTACGATCTGTTCACGTGACTTATGCGCTGCAAATGACCCCCAAAAAACAAAAGGAATAGAAACAACAGTGCAGGCAGGGGAAAACATCCTCCCTACAGTAGCATCCCTTTAGCAGTATCATAAGGTGCTTGTTGAGTCGCTTCCCTCTTGCAGCTAGTGCTCCAGGAATGGAAGTGCAATCGTATTAAGACGAACAACCTTTCCTTTTTTTGTTTGCTGCCCTGTCGGATATTTAGGGTGAAGGCATCCCTGTTGCATCTGCTGTGATGAACGCACTACATTTCTGACACCTCTTGTGCGAGGGCGCTCACACGTCCAGTGAACGCAAACAGCGTAAACTTACTGAGCAGTCTCTTTTTTCATGCCTGTGTCTCTTGCGTGTTCAATGTCAGCATGTTCCTGGTATAATCTGTTCACGTGGCTTATGCCCTGCAAATGACCCAAAAAAACAGAAAGAATAGAAACAATTGTGCAGGCAGGGCAGACCACCCTCCCAACAGTAGCATTTCTTTTATAGCAACAGAAGGTGCTTTTAAAGCCGCTTTCATCCTGCAGCTAGTGCCTAAGGAATGGAAGTGCAATCGTATCAAGAAGAAAAACCTTTTCCTTTTTTTGCTTGCCGCCCTGTCGAAAAATTAAGGATGAAGGCATCCCTGATGCGTCTGCTGTGATGAACGCATTATATTTCTGACACCTCTTGTGCGAGGGCGCTCACACGTCCGGTGAACGCAAACAGCGTAAACTTACTGAGCAGTCTCTGTTTTCATGCATCTGTCTCTTGCATGTTCAATGTCAGCATGGTCCTGGTACGATCTGTTCACGTGACTTATGCGTTGCGAATGAACCCCTAAAAACAGAAGGAATAGAAACAACTGTGCAGGCAGGGCAAATCACCCTCCCTACAGTAGCATTTCTTTTATAGCAACAGAAGGTGCTTATAAAGCCGCTTTCCTCTTGCTGATATTGCTCCAGAAATGAAGTGCAATTGTAATAAAAATGTGTGTTTTGCTCAAACCCCTGTTGGATATTAAGGATGAGGGTATCCCTGTTGCGTCTGCTGTGATGAACGCACTACATTTCTGACACCTCTTGTGCGAGGGCGCTCACACGCCCGGTGAACGCAAACAGCGTAAACCAACTGAGCAGTCTTCCTTGCACCCAACACGCCGTGCGTGGCTCACCCTCACACCCTTGCCACTCCTTACCCGTACATTACTGCCACTCTCAGCGTGTTTGTGCCCGTTACTGCAGCACACAATCATCTCAAAACATTACAGTGATGCGTCACAAAGGTCGTTGTGGCAAACTGTCATCGCAGACGAAGATGAGCCTGCCCCCACCGGCGAGGCGTGCGAGCTGTTCGGCAAGTTCTGGGCGCAGTACGGGCGTGCCATGAAGCTGGGTATCGTGGAAGACTCCACCAACCGCAACCGCATGGCCAAGCTGCTGCGCTTCCACACCTCCAAGTAAGTGTGTGGGTGTGAAAGAGGGAGTGGTTTTGGATGTAAAGGGGTTTGATGTGGGTATGGGCATGGGTGTGTTCTGGACGCAATACAGGCGTGCTTTGAATGTGGGTAACGCGCGCACACACACACACACACTCTCGTAACTTGTCTGCAGGTCCATGGACAAGACCACCAGCCTGGATGAGTACGTCAGCCGTATGAAGGATGGCCAGAAGCAGATCTACTACCTGGCAGGTAGGGCAAGTTAAAGACCGTGTAAGTTCAATTCATGATCCCCACACGTAAAAAACAGGGTTTTAGACGCAAACATTCACACTCATATACGCATACACGCATACACGTGCACACGCTCAAACACACGCATAACACGCAGGCAGCACCAAGGACGAGATTGCCAAGAGCCCATTCGTGGAGCAGCTGCTGAAGAAGGACTACGAGGTCATCTACTTCACCGATGTGCTGGATGAGTACGTCATGCAGGTGTGTGTAGGGTCCGCAGACAGGGCCAGCCTATGTCGTCTGTTTGGCACACAGCAGCAGTATTACCCAGCAGCCTCTGCTCTCTTCCTGCCAAACAGTGTCAATGTTGTTCAGCAGCCGCCGCTGCAAGAAGAAAACGTTTGCTCCTTTTCTGGTGTGCAGCACGTGCCAGACTACGAGGACAAGGCCTTTGCCAACGCCAGCAAGGAGGACCTCAAGATGGCTGACAAGGACGAGCAGGAGAAGAAGAAGGACAAGGTTTGTGTTGTGCAGGCTGTCGTGCTCGTGCCGGCATCGCACACATTTGCTACGTGTATGTGGTGTTCAGGTACTGGGTCACAAGGACGAGGAAAAAGGGAAACGAGGGTCGCTTGAAAAAGGGGGGGAATGAGATGCGATGGTTTACTCTGACTTATTTGTCGGGGGAGACCTGTGAGGGTCCTTTAAGGGTTGAACAGTTCCGGTTTGTGTGGGACATTTGCTGCTGCAATGGCATGCCTCCAACTGCCTGCTTTGTGTTGAGATTGTGCAGGATTCTTGGAGAGTCAAGGAATCAATCACACTATTAAGAGCGTGAACAGCATTGCCTGAGCTGTGGGCTCTCCAAGGCCTGAGTTCACCCCCCTGGTTGGCGCAAGCGCGTATGCACACATACACACATACACACAACTTATGACACACACATGTATGTACAGGAGCTGAAGGAGGAGTACAAGCCCCTGACCAAGTGGTGGAAGAAGGTGCTGGGAGACAGCGTGACCAGCGTCAAGGTGTCCACTCGTCTGTCCACCACCCCCTGCGTCGTTGTGGCCGGCAAGTACGGGCAGAGCGCTAACATGGAGCGCATCATGCGCGCACAGGTGCGGATCGTGTGTGTGTGTGTGTGTGCATTTGTCTGCCTGCCACTCCCTGCATCATTGTGGGTGGTAGACCGACAAATGGACAAATGTGTGTGCTCCCTCGTCTGTCTACCACTCTCTCTGCATTGCTATGGTTGGTAGACCGATGAAGGGACACACTTGGGCATAACACAGGCAGAATGCCGACCTGGAGCGCATCAAGCATATGAAGGCATGTATAGTGTTGCTTTGTGTGCGTACATGCCTATGATTACCCATTTGCCTTGTGCAGCAGGTTGTCAGGCAATCGAATAAACATGTTCACAGAACAGGCAGAGCGCCAACATGAAACACATCATGCATATGAAGGCATGTAGAGTGTGTCTCTGTGTGTACGTGCCTATATTTAGCCTTTTGCCTTTGCGATCCGTGTTGGCGCTCTGCCTGTACTGTGACCATGTTTATTCATTTGCCTTTCACTTGCATAGAGTGTGTGTGTGCGTGCCTATGTTGCTTCATTTTCCTTCCTCGGCTGGTTCACATGCAAATGGTAATCACAGTCAGAGCGCTAACGTTTCATGTGTGCAAGGGAGTGGTTGTAGAGGATGTAGAGTGTTATGTGCGTTTGTCGTGCTAATGATCACCCATTGACAGTCCTATGGTTATCCATTTGTCTGTCTTGCTTTCGCTGGTAGACAGACGAATGGATAAACGTGAGCACAGTAAAGGCAGAGCGCCAAACACGCATCATGCAGCACGCAAGTGCAAGTGCAAGTGACCATTGTGCCTTCTTGCTTGTGGCAAAGGGGAGGAACAGCTAGCAGGCAAACGCCTTGGCTAAAGGCCGTTTCCTATTTCATATCTTAATCCTTAATCCGTGTAGTGAAGGGAGGCAGCATCAGTGCTAGAGGCTGTCAAGGTTGTATCTGTGCTACTGCTTTGTTCATTTGCGTGAGCTTTGTTATGTCTGTGAATTGTGTGTGTTAATCTACTGCAGTGTTCATTTGCATGTGTAAGTGTCAGATATTTGTGTGCATATGTGTATTGGGGTCACGGGCAGGTACGACAGAGCAATCATCTCATTCTTAGCACGCGCCTAAAAGCGCCTTCTGCACCCTTTTCTTATGGTGCTTAAGGTTTTGCAATGGCCGCCACAGCAAAGCACGGCCCTACTAGCCTTGGCAGCGCAGCCTAATTCTGAGCGCCGTGTGGTGTGCTTGGAGTTTGCAACGCCACACATCCCAAACTTAAAGTGATTTTGTTTGCAAAATATTGCCCAGTGTTACTTGCCTTTCGCCTGGTTCCGTTCTGCTGTGCTTTTTCTTGGATCACCTTCGATGCTCTTGGCCTTTTCAAGAAAGTAGGAAACAGACGAAGGAAGCCCCTGCTTTGACAGATTGGAAAAGGAACGGCCTGTTCCTGTCCAGGTTGCTGTCAAACAGGACAGCAACCTGGACAGGAGAACAGGCCAAGGATTTGGACTCTGCAATTACAGGTCACAATTGCAAACAATGCAATAATGGTCCAGTATGTAAGAGCAAATACGCATGATTTGAATTGAGATTAGTGTCTTAGGAACAAACACCCGTTACCGTCAGCTACGATGAGCCTGTCCACTGAGACAAGCGCAGGCATTTTGCTGACCCTAGCCTGTTTTCTTCAACCTGTGTTTGTCAATACTTACCCTCCAAATAGCCCTTTGGTAATTGTGCTTTCTTCTTTCACAACACAGGCGTTCGCTGACCCCAGCCGTGCTGCCGCAGCCCGTAGCCAGAAGGTGCTGGAGATTAACCCAAGGTGTGTGTGTGTGCACGTGCATGTGTAAGTGTGTGTGTGTGCACGTGCATGTGTAAGTGTTTGTGTGTGTGCACGTGCGTGTGTAAGTGTTTGTGCGTGCCTCCGCTCAGGCTTCCTGTGAACGTGTGTGTGCACGTGCATGTGTAAGTGTGTGTGTGTAAGTGTGTGTGCGTGCCTCTGCTCAGGCTTTTTGTGAATGTGTCTGTGCACGTGCATGTGTAAGTGTGTGTGCACGTGTGTGTGTGTGGAAGTGTTTGTGTGCGTGCCTCTGCTCAGGCTTTCTGTAAATGTGTATGTGTTTGTGCGCGTGCCTCTGCTCAGGCTTCCTGTGAACGTGTGTGTGCACGTGCGTGTGTGGAAGTGTTTGTGTGTGTTAGTGCACGTGCATTTGTAAGTGTGTGTGCACGTGTGTGTGTTTGTGTGCGTGCCTCTGCTCAGGCTTTCTGTGAATGTGTATGTGTCTGTGCACGTGCATGTGTAAGTGTGTGTGCACGTGTGTGTTTGTGTGCGTGCCTCTGCTCAGGCTGTCTGTGAATGTGTATGTGCACGTGCATGTGTAAGTGTGTGTGCACGTGCATGTGTGAGTGTTTGTGTGTGTGCCTCTGCTCAGGCTTCCTGTGAACGTGTGCGTGTGTAAGTGTTTGTGTGTGTGCCTGCTCAGGCTTCCTGTGAATGTGTGTTTGTGCAAAATAAAAAAGCCTTGTTGGCTTTCATGGCAAAAGAGGAAGCAACGTGCGTGTCAAACAGAAAGAAGGTAGGAGTAATGCACATATTTCTTGTACTTGCCTGCTTCATCAACTGTTTGCAGGATACACGTACTGCTTTCTATTTCCTTCTGCACCTGACGGTTTATACGTCTATCATGACCTCATTACTCGGAATACCTCATTTCTCAGGTAGTCCTGAGAATTGAGGTCATGATAAACCTGGAATGCTGGCGCCTACATCACCCTCAGCCTAATTTAACTGATGACCTGCGCGTAATGCATCAAAAGTATTTGGCTGCTGAACTAGTGATGCCCATCGCAACACAACCACACAATGCTCATATATGCTCATATTGTGATGCACTCTCAAATTTACAAGTGACAAACCTCCCACAGGCACCCTCTGATCCGTGGCCTCAAGGAGCGTGTGGCCGAGTCTGATGACGTGGAGGAGACCACCACCGAGTTGGGCCACGTGCTGTTTGAGTCTGCTCTGCTGGAGAGCGGCTTTGTGCCCGAGAATGCCAAGAGCTTCACCGCGCGTGTGCAGGTAGACGCACACACAAAGTCACGTATGCTGTACAACGTTTTGTGGTTAGCGCGCGCGCACACACACACACACACACACACACACACACACACACACACACACACACACACACACACACACACAAAAGTCTACCGTGCAGTCCCTGGTCGGTCAGCAGCTTGGCATTGATCCCGAGGAGGACGTAGACATGGAGGATGGAGAGGATGAGCTGGAGCAAGAGCAAGAGGTGAGGGACTGACACGGCCGTGCAGGCAGTGGACATCATTTGCACTGTGTGCAGCGAGGTGTGAGGACATGCAGCAGTAAGGAGCAAGGACATTCAGATGCAGTAAGCAATGGAAATTGAGAAGGGGAGATGAGGAGCCGGCTCGACCACGCAGGCAGTTCAGTTGGGTGTAGAACAAGTTATTTATCAAGAATTGGCCAATAGCAGATTACGTGTAATACGTTCTTATTTAAATTGCACCGAAGCAAGCATCCTTTGTGCAGTATGCCTGGCCCACCCCTTTAAATGCCTGCCTGACCTCTTCCTGCTTCCTCTGGATCTCAATCTTGCTTTTTGGTAGGCCTCGTTCCTTTTGGCATGTGCTGATAACTTTTTGGCTTCACCCATAAGCCACATAGGGGCTAGGCTTTGTTTTTGACTTTGACTTTAATTTGTGTATGTGCCTCTTCGCAGGAGGCCCAGGAAGAGGGCGCCAAGGAAGAGCTTTAAAACGGCTTTCCAAGGAAGCCCTGCCGCTTTTGCTAAAGCGGGTTAGGGAGGGGCAGGGGGGGGGGGGGGGGAATGGAAAAAAATGGGTTATAGTTTGATAATGTTGCGTGCGTGAAGCTTCTATTTCGTTTCGAGCGCTGCTGGCTGACCTTCTTGTGCAGCACAAGCTGTTGCTTTTTTTTGTTGGCGGGGGCTAGGAATTACTCCCTTGGAACCACTGTGCTGTGTTCTGTTGATGGAACTGACGCTACCTTTCTTCCTTAGGGGTGGGTCGAATCGATTCTTTAGGTACTTAGATTTTGATCAGTATTAATTGTGAGGTTGGAAATGTTGGGCTAAGTTTGCAGTGTACAATCGTATGCGTGTGTTTGCGATATGCACTTTCTTTTCTCGCATTGCAGGAGTATCATAAAATAGTGTGGTTTGCTTAGTGATGTAAATAAGGGTAAGGGTTACACAGCTATATCCGCCAGCGAGGGCAGTTGAGCTATAGCATAAAAAAGCCAGCTTCAAGAAGAGAAAGAGGCCAGACTGAACAATACACCAGAAAAAGAAGCTAGAGGGAACA
>Ga0307948_1001004_pt1 | contig 19607 bp, 26 predicted proteins | sample OrgLakmetagen280_FD_201824 | JGI IMG/M metagenome (GOLD analysis project Ga0307948, IMG submission 201824) | Saline water microbial communities from Organic Lake, Antarctica - #280 | ecosystem: Environmental > Aquatic > Non-marine Saline and Alkaline > Saline | place: Antarctica: Organic Lake...
GTGTGTGTGTGTGTGTGTGTGTGTGTGTGTGTGTGTGTGTGTGTGTGTGTGTGTGTGTGTGTGTGTGTGTGTGTGTGTGTGTGTGTGTGTATGTGTGTGTGTGTGTGTGTGTGTGTGCCGTTCGCCACCTCGTTTAGTGACACGTCCTTAGCCTCAATGAACGGTTCCCGGCCACGACAAAATATTAGGCTCGAAAAAAAGCCTCCGTCCCTCCGCATTCCTATTTGTGTCCCTCACGTTCACAATTGTGCCTTCTTCATTACAATATTTAACAAAAGTAACCATTCTAAAACAGGAAAATGTTGAGAATGGGGGTTACGACGGTTTATGGCAGGTTATGCCCAATCCTGAATTCAACTCATTTAACCATACTGCTCATGAACAAATTAGATGTTTTAACGAAGTTCAACCGAATATGGAAACCAGATAGTGAATACATACACATCACACACACATACACACACACAAACAAACAACAAACAACAAACACACACACACTACACACACACACACACACACACACACACACACACGCACGCACGCACGCACGCACGCACGCACGCACGCACGCCGTATAACTTATATGGAAATTTCCGCCCGTGTCCCTATCCGTTTGACCGTACATGGGTTTTAGTTGACCGTATATATATACGCCGTATGTACAGTCGAAACCATGTATACGCGCCGTACTTGCAGATGGTTCGATTCCACAACAGCAGTCTTTTTTGCTCTTTTTGGTCAATTTTCTTTTCTCGAGCCTCTTACTGAGCTCTTCCTTTGCTTCCCTTTTCTGTTGATGCATGTGTTTTGCATTAATAATTAGTTTTATTGGTAGTTGAACTAGTTATGCTGAAAAAGGCCTTTTTTTGAGTCTTTTTGGCTTGAAGCAGGCCTAGCTTCCTAACCATACATTTGTTGGGTATAAAAGCTGGTCATTCGTACTCAAGCTGCAAAATGACCCCCCTAAGAATTAGTTCTGAGTGAATTCATTTTCCCTCATATAGGGTATACACAGAAATACGGCGTATATACGGTCATATACGGCGTATATACAGTATATGGAAATCCCATGTACGGTTTGGGCCAACCCTACAAATAAGAGAAGCTTTTCAGTGGGGATCAGGTGGTTGGGAGGCAGAATAAGCCCGCACACCTCCAGGAGTATTGCACTGATATTTGTGGGGGTTATTGTGTTCAATGTCTCGTCTCATCTGTATGATTTTGTTATGGTTCTGATTGCATGTAGGCTTAATTTCTTCATTAGTGCTGCGGCGTGTAGATCAGTAACTCCGGGGCTGTGGAGTGGTGTTCTACGTGAGCATGAGGCCACCTATTAGGTGTGTGTTGAGGTACATATCGGAGGTCTTACACACCACTGGCAAGCAAACGCGTTGGCTTGCCAATGGTGTATAAGACCTCCAATATGTACCTCAACAGTATGCACGTCCATGCTTTTACAAAGGAGCAGACTGAGAGCTTTACAATATAAACAAAGGGCACAATTAGGATTCTGAATTTCTGCTGATTTAAATGATGGTGGTTTGATCTGCTGGGGTGCAAGCTGGGTGTGAAATCCAGGAAATGACATCAAATCCAGCCAAAACAGACCCCACACGCACATTCCTGAGGGTCGAGAACGAGGGGTAAGATGCGTGCTACATGTCCATTGTACTGTACAAGCCATTCCGGACTTCGTGCTGTGCGTGCTGCAAGCTGCAATGCAAATCCTGGTCGTCGATACACAGGACAAATGGCACGAAACCGACGTTGTGTGTGTTCCTGATAATTTAAGTTGTGGCCTAGGGCAAGTGGGAGGAGCCGTATTGGACAATTTAGGGGGCCTTGCATGCAAGAGTGTCCGACGATGGAAAATACGTCTCTTGCGAATGCAAAACTATGCACAACCGACGCCACATACACACACACATACACTGCACACACACACACACACACACACACACACACACTGCACACACACACATACACACACACAAACACACGCATACACACACACAAACACACACACGTACACACACACGTACGCACGCACGCACGCACAAACACACATACACACACAGTCACACTCCTGGGGTCGAAAACATAAGCTACAGCAATGCGTCAGCAGGACCGGGCTGCCTTGACCACCTGAGGCCAGGGCCTGCCTAGCCTGAGTCTGACCTTTGTGCGCACTACCCACATCCAACAAGAACTCTGGACGTACTAGAAAGACAAGGCCTTCTCTTTGACACCTACTGAGGCCATGCTTTACGTAATGGTATACCATGATGATCTGGACAACCATCACATAGTTTGGTTATACACCATCAACAAAAGAGGTAGAGCTGCATAGAAATTTGACGCCATAGGGCCGGTAGAGTTTCTTTCTTTCTTGGCCTTGTTTTTGCAGATCACCAAGATGTGTATCTGGTGCAGGCTGAGGCAGGTTTGGTGCAGTGATATGCTCTTTGCACTTATGGAGGCTGCATCTAATTCTTTCACAAGTGCAGTCGGTTCTTATGGCTCCCAGATTGACTTCCATGAGATTTTGACCAGCTATTTATTGAGAGATGATATGAAGTCCGTTCTTTTGTGTCATTTTATTTAGGACGACACAGGCTGGGCAGGCCCATGTGTCGTTAGTGTCAATGGCCTCCTGCTCGCTCGTTAGCATTGTAGCAGTAGGTTTTTAGTAGGCACTGCCAATGGTACGTACAATTACAGACATTGCATATGTACATGTCTTAAAAGGAGGGAGAAGATCCAGTGATCCAAGTCCTAGATGGTAGGAGCACACTTAACAGAATGCACATGCAATGTCAGTGCGAGCAGCAGCTTGAGTGGTTTTGGGCACATACCCAACTGCTTTGAATAGGGATAGGGCCAATCTCTCTAAAATCATAGGAGCGTAGTGTGTATGGTATTGCTTCTGTCTTTCTGCAGGGCAGCTCTTGGGAACGTGTCTGGGAAGCGACGGTGCAGTTGCTCAATCCTGTGAGCAGCGATCCGGCGGGCACCGGGATCTATTTCACTGTAGAGGCAGTGGTCCACCACAAATTCCAAGCGCAGCACTGCCTCTCATGCCTCCAATGGCTTCTACCATCTAGGACCATCTTGGCTTCTCAAGACTTACGCTATTCCTGCTGGTATGTATGCGAGTCATACAACAAGGCAAAGAGATGGACAGTCCCTTGCAGAAACGGCCGTTGGCAGCGTAGAAAAGGATGTTGGGGGTCAGAGACGCCATGCCTTCATGGTGTGTCATGTGAGAGTGTGGATTGGAACCCCTACAGTTCAATTGGTTTCGCGCGGCAATGCGGCTTTAACTAAATCCAACAGCTACACAATGAAAAAAGTCTCGCATGCTGACATGTAGTCGAGCACACGGTCCAATGATTGCTGGTCAGCCCATTTTAATTCTGCCATGGATGGTCTGACACAATCGTATATCTTCAAACAGAAGCTGCAAAACTGTGAACCCATTAATCTCAGCCGTTTTGTCGTAGACCTCAGGGAGAGACACTTGGAGTACTGGACACCTTATTTTGACACACATCCAAGAGAACACAACATGAGCTGTACAGCATACGCTCCACTTATCACCAATGGTGTGCTTTTCCTAGAAAGAGGGATCTGGTCACTCATTTGCCTTACATCCTTCCCAAATACATGTATCCTACATGTATCCTACCCTGCCTCGTGATGCCATTTGCAGAACAGCTCGCTTCAGATTTGGTGTTCACACCCTACGTTTTGAGACAGCGACATGGAACCAAAGTAACTCTGAGTTTGATGCTGATGATATCCAAGATGAGCAGCATGTCACACTTGGACGGTCCTGTTCCACTGCATCAATCCCCATGTGGTTTCTCTCCGCAGAAAGTATGCATCTGTTTCCCACAACAGGAGCCCACAATGTGTCTACTTTATTAAGCCAGAACAACAACACACTTTTCCCTCCATGAACTAATAATTCATTTTTTAAAGCAGGCTTGACGGCCTTTTTTGTAAATGTTGAAAGTTGCTTTGGAAAGGTGTTCATTCCCTCTATACGCCCGTTTGTAAAGCATGCTTGGGAATTTGGTGGATGGGGGATTTTATAATAGTTTTTGTTGGTAATGCTTATATCTGTGAACCATAATGCTTCAATCTAGCCTGGATCTACACAAATACTAAGTGATCTGAGTAATAGACAACAATAGACAACAGTAAACAAACAAAAAAATACAAACAAGAAAATTCAACTGCGCAGGCATTGAAAAACAACTCCCCACATGAATTAAGGAAAAGAAGCCACTTTGGTACCGGGTACCGTACAACTCCTCCACCAATAGAAAAAGACGAAGATCAATGGGGATCAGGAGGGTTGCAGGCTTGACCTGAAACCGTCTCCTGATGAGAGTAGCTGGAAAAGGCACGTCTGGTATGAACAAGGTTGGCAGCGTAATTGACAGAATGAACATGAAGCTTGGAAGCAAGTATCTTTTAAGAAACTCTTTGAGAATCAAGACCCGGCTTTTTAAAAGGCTCCAGCTTGTGATTGTTGTAGATGGTGCCACCCACTCCCAAAAGGATGGTGTGGAGGGTAACGGAGGCTCCTTGAAGGATACAGCAGAAGTCTTTGTGTTGTTCCTGCGCGGTGCTCAACTGGTTCTGCGGTATAGTGTCCTTACAGTACTTGATCTCAATGAGGTGAATGTCACATTGTAGAATGCTGAGATTTTTAAGTCGGTGCTGTATGGGCAAGGTGGATCTGCTAGTGGCTGGCGTTCGCTGCTGCCTATATTCATGCAGACAAAGCTGGATCCTAGGGAGCCTGTTTTGCTGATGGCTTTGAAGATTATGCTGCATGCTAAGTTGTGCCTCTCAGTGATCATATTTTTTATTTGCGTGCGTTGGCATCCGGAAAGGATATGCAAGGCACTATCTAGTTGAGGGCAGGGGGGGCAAGTTAGGCCTATTGAGTGCTCAAACCATACCGCATGCTTTTGGTTGTACAGGGTTCCTGTTCTGTACTTCATAATGATGCACTTGGTTATAACAGGGACATAGGATGCTGTTAGGTAAGCGTTGCTAGCGGCTCCATTGTCAGTGCCGTTTTTGATAAGAGTCTGGTAGTATTCATGGTAGTTTGCTACGGTATTGGCATTTCCTAGTTTGCGGAGAGGGTGCATGTGTGCTTGCAAGGCGTCATGGTAATTGGATAGGTAAAGCCTCAAGGTAGATGACTGGGCTGTGTTTTGGTGGTTTTGTATGATTTGGTGTTTTTCATATTCTTTCAAATGTTATAGAAGGGATATCCCTCAGGGCCTGCTGTTTTGATGAAGGTATCCTCAATGTCAGAGTAGGTTGTGATCGATTTTCTAGCAAGAGCGTCAGCGTATTCGTTGCCTATAATACCTGCCCTTGTTCTTGTTTAAATTTTAAAGGCTGTGGCTTATCACAATTGGTTTGCTTTGCCTGAGAGACCGGTTTCTGATGCACGTGCACCATTTATTTGATAATATTTCTGACGGTGATTTTAAAGGTTTTGTTTTTCAACATAACTCAGAGGTTTTCAGATTCATTAGTGCAGCTGTCGATCTTTTTGATTGATTTTTGTTGGGACCTATGGTTGAGCAGCCATGCCAGGCTGGAAGCCTTTGTAATCCAAACTAAGCTAAAACTGAAAGATGTAACATCTCTGCAATCAATCTATAAGAATACCTGCGTGGGATTTGACTTAGTGAAAATGAATGGGTGATGGTGACTGGTGGATTGTTTTGGCAATGGATTGGAGGACATCTCCCTAGATGTGGTGGCGGTGGAGGTTTGGGTGTGAGAGCTGCTTTTTAGTTTGGTGCATTGAGGTTAGGCTATCTGTGGCTATATGGGATTAGCCGTGAATGATTGCGGCTGCTATGGCTGCTAGCTCTGCACGTGAGATGGTATTGGTTATACCTACGCCTCTTGGGTTCACGTAATGGGATACGTTTACGAAAGAGTGGTATACAGCTGATCCTGTATTTTGCCCTTCTTCGTATTTTTAATACTGCCATGAGTGTAGGTCCAGTCCCGCCAATCTTGTACTTTACGGATCAGGTATGGGCTAGAGCTGTTTTGGGTCTCTCTGTCAGAGCACTGGGGTCGGCCAGCCCCCTGACTAGGCATTTCAATCTCAGCTGCTTGGAACCTCTACCTATACAAGTGCCTATATCAGTGCGAGGTTTGAAAGCTGCATTTCATGCACACATACACTCCCTGGGTACTACATTTGAAAAGCAAGCCTATTATGAGCCTCACTCCATACATTGGCGCCCTCTGGAATTTCCTTAGCAATGCGGGTTGATTTTTTGCTGTGTCATTCGCTGCAATCTTGTGGTTTTTAAAACCTAAGATGGGGGGGCCTTTGGTACATGCATGGCAAAGTGCTCAAGCCTTGCTTGCAATTATGCAGCTTTTTTAGTTCCTTTGAATGGTGAATGGCTTCCATTACTTGCAAAGTCTTATTGTACTAAAGATTGAGGCTTTTGTATAAGATGGAGGCTTTTGTATGAGAATTGTGCGTTAATTACACTGCTGAGTCTAGTGGGGTCTTTAAAAATAGTTAAGAGACCAGTAGGATCAAGAGGTAAATTAAACTAATTTGAAACGGTGGGTGACTGAAACAGAGAGGCTTCTAAGTCTTCATTAGAGGGGAAAACTAGAAAGTTTGTGCATGTGGGGGGAGTGATATACTTGATTTTATGCGGGATTGCATGAGTACATATGACGTATTCCAAATTTTAGTCCCAGTAACTGGCAGTATGCCCTTTTTGAAGTCAAATCGTTGAGGAAATATCTGGGAAGCGGACTAGTATTGCAAGGAGGTGCTTACCTGCAATTTTGCTTCACTTTGATTCAAGCTCTTATTTAATTATTCACCCAAGTCCCAACCCATTCCATCCCCCTTAATGCACCCTGCTGCTGCTGCTGCTGCTGCTGTAAATTGCTTTTAGGAGGTTTAGCTGTATGGCCCTCCTTTCCAAAAAAGGCGCATTAAAGGATCGGCTTATGTAAGTGCCTCACAGGCAGAAGCTGGAACTCATGCGCTCATTTATACTTAAGGGATCCACCTTTGCCTGAAGGGCGGTATGCCTTAAATTGGGTAGCTGTGTCTAGAGCACAGCCAAAAGTATAGTTACTTAGTAACAGCAAGAAATGATGCAAAGAGAGGGAGAAAGAGAGAGAGAGAGAGAGAGAGAGAGAGAGAGAGAGAGAAGAAGAGAGTGAGAGAAAGAGAGAGAGAGAGAGAGAGAGAGAGAAAGAGAAAGACAGAGAGAGAGAAGGTATGTGTGTGCATGTGTTTTTGTGTGTGTGTATTTGTTTGTGTGTGTGTGTGCGTGTTTGTGTGTGTTTGCAAGCATGGCAAGTCAAATTTAAATCCAATGCTGACAATCTTGCACAATTGCGTGTCTGCTCACATCTTGAGCCTGCAGAGAGACCCCTCTGCTCGTTCAACTGCAGAGAGCTTGCTCAACCATCCATTTGTCACTTTCAAGGTGGGTCAGAAATTATTTGTATGGAGCTTGTACATGGAGGCCGCTCATTGTGCCCATGAATTGCCTTATAAATACATAAATGCTCTAATATTGTTAATGACCAACATGGCACGATATGTACACGCATACTTTTAGGTGCATTCAGACTTCAACGTCCGTTCAAAGTAGGGAGTGTATACAGGCGCCCTTGCACTCCATAAAATGAGCATGCTTTGCTAATCGTCCTCTGTGAGTGTGTATGTAGATTCTGTAACATATGCCTACAAGGCAACAGCTGCTGGTTTGAAACAAGGTTCTCCACTCCACTGGAACACGCTGCTGAGTTTAGTGTGTAACACTTGAACTCCAATTCTTGAAGTGAAGCAAAGTGATCTCTCTCATATCCCTCTTGCTTTTTATTTGTGTTCCTCTCCGGTTTCTCCATCTTTTATTTACTTGGTCCTCACAACTGCTTTTCCTTCTTAGTTTGACTTAAATTTTCCACCTTTCTATGTATTTATATCCTTTGCATGTATAGTTCCTCCCTTTTTCTGGACAGTTGTGAGGAACTGATTCCTTAGCAGTTGTGATCCGGCCTTGCAAATAATCCACCGCCATCTCACGATGCAAACGTAATAGAACTGCTAAGTTCTCTGCTTGCAGAAGAACTCTAGTTCTTGCAGGCGAGTGACTTGTGCAATGCACTTTCGCTCAAAAGTGCATGCCTCCCTTCCTTGTCCATCTGTGTTATATCTGGATAAATAGAGGCAATTTAGTTTTGCTTGCCTGCGCGTTGCAGCTTTTTTGCTTGTGCTCTTGCCTTGTCAGTGCTTTTCTCTTTTTTTTGTTCTTGCGGACAGGGTGTCAACGGCCCAGCTGTCTGCTTATTTCCTTCCTTCCTGTTTTTTTCAGCCTCTTTTTAGTTTTTTCCAGTGCCTTTCCTCAGTTTTTAGTTTTATCCAGATGTAATTCCTCTGCCTATTAACCAGCCGTAAAATAATCAAATACATCTTGTTTGGTATGTAACCTTACAGGGCGTCTCCAACAACTGAATAATTCCAAATTGTGTTGCACTCTCAAGACTTTGACATTCCTTAAATCGAGGACACAATTTTGCATATAAGGCAATGCTGAAAATGTATTTTTGACTTCCTTCATGGATGTGGATGGCCTCCATTACTTTAATAGTCCTTCTCCATTACAGGATTGTGTCGCTCTTGTACAAGAGCCAATAGCACAACTGCTCGGACCAGGGTCTTTATGACTGCTTAATAAAACAAAGAAAAGGACAATAAATGAGGTAGACAGTTTAAGACAATAGGACAGGGAATAAAAAGATGGTGAAGACTAACAGGTGTTCCAATTCTACTTCGGCTCGGGGCCACCGAATGTTGGAGGGGAACTTGCACTTGGTCAACCATCCAGGAAAGACTCAAAAACACTTCCCGAAAACTTTGCCTAAGACGACTGAGCAGAGAGAAAGTTGCCTGCAAAAAATTGAGAAACACCGAACTGGCTATAAATTAATGCCCCCCCTGGAAGAGCAAGGGGTTTGCAGCTGGGCCATTGACATCCATACCTGCCTACTAAGACAGTGAGAAGCTGAAGTCGAGAGGCAAGGAAGAGGGGAAAACTGAACCTAAACGCAGCGCAAGCTGTGGCGAGACAGCTCCAACATATTGTTGCACTCGCTTCCAAGAATACGAGTACTTCTGCAGCTTGCTGCAGAATACTTTGTAGATTTTAAATAAGAGTTCCTTTGCTGGGATTTTCTTAGCGGGGAAAGAGCGAGGATGGCAAGACAGCTAGAATGTTTAAGGCTTGCAACTTGAAACCATTGTGCCTCTTTTGCACTCAAAAAAACTTTCCTTGCTTAAAAACTATGAGTGCACGCTCTCCTCACCAAGTTTGATCAAGTCAATCGATGAAGGACAAAAGGTCCGTGCATTGCTCAAGTGTTACTGCCTTGCACAGCTTGCATGGCACATGTTTGATTATTTATTTCAATTCAATACCCCTTATATTTTGTTCAACCTGAGTTTTGCGCCAGACTTTTATCACTGCCCTCACCTTACTTCCACCCTTAACTAGTCACCTACGCAGAGAAAAATATCTTGCGCTTTTTACAAATACGCAAAACAGGCTGTGTTGTAAGCAACAAAATGTCACTCCTCTCACAACAAATGGTCGTCTAAACCTGGGAAGCTATATTTTGACTGGATTATGGCGATGGTTCAAAACAGCTACGCACATTGCAACAACTAACACTGCTATTTTTACAGGAGTTGGGATCCTGTAGACTCTCAAAAGCTACTCTGAACTGTTAGACAACGCTGCACAGTTGCTTGGCGTCATCATTTCTCGATCACCTGCAAAACAAAAGCAAGAGAATATATCAAATAACACGTAGCTTTTGAGATTAGAATGAAATATACCACTTGCGTCATCGAATTGAAAACTGCGCGAAAGGTTTCACAAAACACACGTGGAAAAGGAAAAACAGGTAGGCGGTGAAAGCACATCCCACAGTAGGTAATCAAAGATAAGGAGCCGCTTTGAAAAAAAATCAATGAGCATCATGAGGGTTGCAGGCTTGGCCAGAAACCGGCTCCTGATGAGAGTTGGTAATAGAACTGGAAAGGGCATGCACGTTGCAGCACCTCAAATTTTTGATTACAGCAACCTTGTTGTATTGAGAACGATATATTTACATAGCAGGAAAAGCGGGAGGTTGTTGAATACAATTGAACTGCTAACATCTGAGAAACCAATACTGTAATAAATGCCAAAATAAATGCCAAAGATCAATTTATCTGTTAATAATCTCCCATTACTCAACAATTGCCTGGGCAAATTGAAAGCCGTACTGAAAGGCAAAAGAAGGTTCCAGATGTCTGGAGGGATTAACTGGCACTTGTGTCGAGTCCTCTTCAGCATTGTATTCCCTCTTTTTCCATGGTTCCTGGGATCTGATGATCCAACTTCCACCTTCACGATACTTCTAGGCCTACAACTACGAGGAAAAATCCTGTACCAAGTCAAATCAAAACATCACATACTACACATACCTCTTTTGGCTTTCCTGTGCGCATCTCATAGGACTTGATGCCGTTGGCCACTGCACTCAAGGCACCGACTGTGGCCAGACCAGTAGTGGCTATATTCTGCAATGAAATGGAGAATATGGAGGGCCTCTTCCTTTGATAACAAGACTGCTTGCTGGTTTAGGTATTGTTTGGGAATTGTACTTTTCTATGGCATCATTCCTCCCTTGCAGAGGCTTCTAAAGAGTCAGACACGTTCACGTTTTGTCGAGGTCTTGAACTTCCATTCCAGAAGTCTGCACGCATGCAGCTAGAAGTCCTGGCTTACCTTTCCAGCCGAAGGCACCATCCATGTCATCAGCCCCAGTGATGTAAAGGTTCCCAAATCGTAACCTAACTTCTCTGTGCCACTCGCCACCATGCGGCTGCATTGCATACACACAATATCCAGGTCATGGGTCGCGAGTGATGGTTACAATCAGCCACGGTAATTGTGGTCCACATGACTTGAGATCGAGCAATAAACATTAAAACACGTGCTGGATTATGGTACCCCTTTACTCAATTTAATGCATACAATTTTTAATGGACAGCTTTAAACAAATGGTTTAGTATAAATGTAACAAAGCTTTAAGCACATCAAATCGGTTCAAAGCAAACCACCTTACTGCTTGATGGAAAACCAGCCCAAAATTGAAGATGAAAATGTCCTAACTATAATGAAGAGCAGTGAATCAAGCTGCCCTTGCAGCAGCGCTCACATTTTGCGCACGTCAAATGTTTTATTAATGGTGTCCAATATTTTGCATCCGACAAATGGCACTCACTAGCATAAACCTTATTTGAGCAGCTACCTTCCAGCTCCTGCGTTTCTCCGTAGAAACCCTTATTATTAGATGCAGTTATACTGGCTAGGCTTTGCGCAGTCTTTAGTTCAGAGATCTTTGGGGTGCTAGGCCAGGGGCCAGAGTATGTGCCGTGGCCTGTCGCAGCAAACATACTCCAGCTGGAATTGTCAGCAGTAATAGGCTACCTAAAACAAACAAAAACAGGAACAGGCATGAACTCACCCTGCTGAAAAGTATGAAAGTGCAAAACCTGCAGCAGCAGCCACAGCCTTGGGCTGCCACTGTTGTGTGCGTGCGTACGCAGTTGCTCCTGCGCCTACATGTTGATGCAGCGGGGATACATGGAATCAATAACAGGAGCTTTCATGTTCTTCTAGCCATCATCACCATTTGTTCAGAACTTACATGCAGCACTGGCGGCATAAAAAGGCCAGGGGTCAGCGTGGCTCGACAACGAAGCTATTGGGGAGGCGGCTTGTGCTGCTTTGCCCTGGTCTGTGGTTGTGCAGGTGAACAAAAATAGGGTGATGATGCAAGCAATGATCTGCACCCCGCTAATAATCACCGACCGCTGAAGTGGAGTCTGTACTATTAGCAATCCTTGCCCATGCTTTGAGCAGCAAGGTGCATGGTGGAGCGCAGAAGTTACGAGTCACCAGACTACCTTTTGGGATCTCCACATGATGGGGAACTTTTTCAGAAGCCTCCTTTCCTGCCATGTTCTTCTACCGTCAATGGAATAAAGATAGATATATCGTTGCAATATATCGTTGCAATATATGACGATTCTCAATAATAATTTCTTTTTTTCGACTTATTTTATGTGTGCCCAAACGTCCAAAACCATTGGCCGATTTAAACGAGCCTGAAAACGACGAGCCCTTGGCAACAGAACTAGGCAAATGTGGTAAATGTGGCAAATGTGGCGCGGGGGAATAATTGTGCGGAATTGTGTATGGTGGAGGCTGGGTCATCCCGTCTGGGCACTGCATCCTGACATTTGAGAAGCCAAAGCAAAAATATCAAGCACCAGTCAGATCGAACGCCCTGAAATACAAGAGGATTCATTTTTGCTCATTTGCAATGTCATGGGAGGAAACATGTGAATTGGGTATAGACAACTACGCGGACGACGGACGTGGCCTTTTATTTAGACATGTTCTGAATGAGTCGTAAGTTTCAGCTCAACAACAAAACTGCAAAGTGTTTCTGCTTGCAGAAGAACTCTAGTTCTTGCGGCGAGTGTCTTGTGTAATACACTTTTGCACAAAAGTGCATGCTTCCCTTTCTATGTCCATCTTTATTAAATCAGGGCAAGTATGTTATTGCTTGCCCTTGCAGCATTGTCCTTCTGCCGTGCCGGCGCTTTTTTGCGAGCGAGCTTGATCCTTTCTGCAGCGTGTTTAAAGGCAAGTTTTTGGCCTACCCTTCACGTGCAGTTGAATGGTTCTCTCTGCTGTGTTGGTGAATTCTCTTTGCGGGCAGAAGATACCACGCTAAAACTAACACGGTAAGATCCACACATCGAGAGTGTGCCCTATGGACATCTAAAAAGCACGACCATTAAAATATGTTTATATTCTTAGTACCATACAGAGATGTAATAAAAATAATTAGTTTTGCAATTCCGCACCCAATCCGCACCCCTCTCAATAATTATTATTATCCTATCCGCACAAATCCGCAAGGCCAAACAAACCCTGATGTGGCCCCAGACCATACCATTGCTTCTTTACATGCATAAAAGTTACTTTTACAAAAGATATTGACCACAGGGTGGGCTGTTGCCGCCCTCTGCATGCAAACATGAGCCTGGCAGGTTGGTACCACCATAAAATAAAGTTGTTGCTGTTCAAAATTTCTGACTGCACTCTAGTTGCTCGTTGATCAAAGCTCGTTCCAACTCTGTGTTTGCGCGCAACTTGCAGCAAACACGTTGGCTTGCCAATGGTGTGTAAGACCTCCGATATAAACCTCAACAACTTGCGCTCGCATCCCAATCGTCTAACAATCTAGTCCATGCCCTCTCCCTCCTCATCCCCACTGCCCTGCCTCCCCCTCGCTCTCTTCCTCGCTGCTCTCCCCATCTTTCCTCAAAAATAATTGAATCGCTCAAAAGCAATTGATTTTCACTAATCCGCACCTCTCTGGGAAACAACTCAAAAACAAATACATTTGAGTTTTCAAAAAGCACATTATAGCCCTAGATAGGCTTGCTGCCATTGCTAATCTGCCTGGAACACAGGAGCTAAGCCCGACATCAATTGCACGAATACTCCAAGAATGGAATCCAAAACAGTCTATCCTACTTAATTACCGCAAAATAATTAATTCCTCCTTCACAGGTCTCCTAGATACACACATTAACACATCGGCTCACAAATTTGAAGAGGTGTTCCCAAATCCCGCCAACATCCAAACCCAATCAACTTTGCCCATCTACACAACACCCCCACCACAGCCACGCTCAGCAATAGACCACAGGCACCCCATTACAAACAACTTAATCAGAGGCCCACCACCTCTACACACACAGATCCATCAACAAGTAATGGACACCCCAACCAATCCTCTGTTTTTGACACACCAAACTTAAAGCCGCAAACATCCCCTGCCTCCTCTATAATCACGACCAAACCTGAAACAGAAACTCAAGGTCATGTTGCACTCAACGTACCTACACCTTCATTTATAGAAGAAGTTACCCCCCAATATACAGAATCCAATGCTCAACCCAGGAAACGCACAGCACATGGCAACATATCCCGCACTGAGCTTCCCCAAACACAACACTCCCTCGCCACAACGGTGGAAGGGCCTTTACCTTCATCACGAACGGAATCCCCGCGCTCACATCGCTACTCACAAAGGGTATCCAACCGAACAAAAAGGAACCACAACTTTATAAGCACTCTCTCCCAAGACCAACAAGCAAAGCGTGCACGGCATACACAAGATACCCTCCTCGGAACCAGAAAGAGGACATGCAGCCAAACAGAAAGTCAGCAACATACGCCCCTGACTCAAATGATAGACACTGTTGCTTTAAACTCACAAATAGTAATCCAGCCTACTGAACTACAATCTACAAACAGTCAGCCAGCCGGACAAACGCACCACATGCTCGCAAATCACTAGCCACAACCACCATGCAACACAAGCGTTCATACAAATAATCACTCCTCCCACTCAGCATATCAATATCATCAACCCGATAACTTACCAGATACACAACAACCCAACCTTTGGGATTGCAGACCACCCAGCACCATCATCACAGCGCAGACCCCAAAGGAAAAGAAGATGTGAGATCCTCGATATACCCCATGACCTTCCTAGCTTAAACCTGACCCCCCTGCGCACCACGCATATTCAACAAGAACTCTGGACATACAAGAAGGACAAGGCTTTTTCAGTGACACCCACAGAGGCCATCAACACACTCTATCTACTATGATGATATGGACATCCTGCACATAGATAATTGGAGGTTCTTCACCCCCAAGAAAAGAGACAGAGATGATACACCCCAAAGAGAGAAACAATACCACTTACTATGCCCCCACGAATATTGAAAGATGGGCCCTACCCCTCTTTAAATCAGTTGGAATAGTGCCCAAATCCAGTAAGACTATTGCCCGGAGCCAAAGTAAGTGCGCAAGCTGCGAAATTTGCTCCTACCATCTAGGACTTGAATCTCCAGACCTCTCCCCACCTTTTAAAGACATGTGCATCTGTGACGTCTGCAACCGTACCTACCACTGGCAATGCTTGCTTAAAACCAAGCTGCTGCAACGCCACTGGAAGGGAAGCTATTGATGCCAATGAATCATGGGCCTGCCCTGCCTGTATCAATCTAAATCAAAATGAAAACGAAAGCCGTATCCACTTTCAGAAAAGAGAGATTGTGGAAGTCTCATGGAACCCAACCTGGGAGCCAGAAGAACTACAAAACACGTGTGATAGCTTCAAGCAGAGCCTCAATAAGGTTAAAGAGCATATCGCCGCGCCAAACTTGTCTCAGCCCGCACAAAATGAACACCTAAATGATCTTCAAAAACAAGGGTTCTCTGCCACCCAAGAGGGCAACAAGTACCAGCCCTACAATGTCGATCTTCGGAACAAAATTAGCTTTGACATCCTGTGGCATTAAAAGACATACATGGACTACTATGCTTTGTCGGCTGGTATGTTTGGAGTATATTGGGGTCTACAGCAATCCTTTGCCGGTTGCGCACATGGCTTTTTTAGAAGAGAGTTATGAGATAAAAGAAACTGCTTCTGCAAAGTGGTGTGTGCTACAAGAATTTGCACAGAACCCTTACATTGTAAGTTAACAACCCTACTGATTCAGACAGCTGCCAAATTCTGGAACAGGATACTTGAATCAAACAGCAATACTTTACAATAATGTGAAGAAAAAGTCTCTCGGGAATTTTGGAGCCTCCAATTTCTGGACTGGACAGATGAAGAATGCCGTTGGTTGTTTACAGGCACCAGTATTAAAAGAGATATTATAATGCTTTGCAAGAAATTCTCTCCCAACTTACGCACTAGCTTGAAATTCAGGCATCAGGCAAGCAATATATAAGGAGGCACACGATCAAGACCCTTCTTCCTATTTCAAAAAGTCAATGGCTTTTCACGATTGGTTGGCTTTGGTGTTGCATAGAGGGTCAGACATACGCCTTCTTTTTGAGTTGCCAGAGTTTTTAAAATCAGCTCTGGAAAAGAAAATTATGAAGATTGCAGCACAGTTTAAAACTTGAGGTCATAAATTTCAAGTGTGAGAATGGTTTATATAACGAAGTCCGGACAGAAATTCTCGTGTATGCAGTTTTTGTGATAGCATAGATCATGTTCAAAGATGAGGAACACATCATTTTCTCACGGCATGGGCACCAAACATCTACGCACCTTTTATATGATAACGTTGCTGATGGATGAAGAAGAAAAAACAAAACTATGCAGGCAGTGAAAATCACTCCCCACATTAAATAAGGAAAAGGAGCCACTTTGGTACCGGGTACCGTGAAAATCCTCCATCAAAGGAATACGAAAAAATCGATGGGGATCAGGAGGGTTGCAGGCGTGACCTGAAACCGTCTCCTGATGAGAGTTGATAATATTGCTGGAAAGGGCACGTGGTAGCTAGTAGCTGGAGTGTCCTCACAGTACTTGATCTCAATGAGGTGAATGTCACCTTGGAGAATGCTGAGATATTTGGGCCGGTGCTGTCTGGGGAAGGTGGATCTGCTAATGGATGGCGGTGCTGCTGAGGTGCTCCTGGTCTCCCTGAATTGCCCTCAGCCACTCCTAAAAACCCACCCTCCTTCAATACTAGTCTGTTGCTTTTTAGTTTTTGTGGAGATGGTCCCAATCAGTACAGCATCCCAATCAGTACAGCATCCAGACGGCTGGAGGCAAACCCAGATGAAAAGAAAACCTAAGCAGGCAGTGAAAACTATGCCCCACAATAGTTAAGGAAAAGGAGCCACTTTGGTACCGAGTACCGTGAAGCTCCTCCACCGTGAAAAGGAAAGGAATAATCAATGGGGATCAAGAGGGTTGCAAGCTTGGCCTGAAACCGGCTCCTGATGATAGTTGGTAATAGAACTGGAAAGGGCACGTCTGGTATGGACAAGTTTAGCAGCAAAGTTCACAGAGTGCACATGGAGCTTGGAGGCAAGCTTTTTAACTCTTTGAGAATCAAGACCCAGTTCCTTGAAAGGCTTCAGAAGTGTTGTAGATGGTGCCACCCACACCCAAAAGGATGATGTGGAGAGTAACGGAGGCTCCTTGGAAAATGTTGCAGAGATCTTTGTGCTGTTCTTTTGCGGCGTTTAGCTGGTTCTGAGGTCTGGTGTCCTCACAATACTTGATCTCGACGAGGTGGATGTCACGCCGAGTTTTGCTGAGGTCTTTAGGTCGGTGCTGTCTGGGGTTGGTGGCTCTACTGGTGGCTGGCGGTGCTGCTGAGGTGCTCCCAGTCTCCCTCGATTGCCCCCTGCCACTTCGAAGAACCCACCCCCCTACATTACTTTGTTGTTTTTGCAGCAATGAAAGTAACCAGCACAAAATCTGGGTGGCTGGAGGTAAATCTGTCTTTATCTGGGAAGCGGGGTGGGAAGAGCCATTTGGGAACAATTCTACTTTCAGCTGTTTCAGGAACCTGGAGATTTTGCATGGCCATCCGTTCGTTGCTGCCTATATCTTTGGAGACAATGCATGATCCTAAGGAGCCCCTTTTTCTGATAGCCTTTAAGATCATGCGGCATGCTAAGTTGTGTCTTTTGGTGATCATGTTCCTTATTTGCGTGTGTTGGCACCCACAAAGGATGTGCAGGGCACTGTCTACTTGTGGGCAGGCAGAGGGGGCAAGTTTGACTTGTTGAGAGTTTGAACAATACCGCATGTTTTTGTTTATATAGGGTGCCTGTTCTGTATTTCAGAATAATACATTTGGTCTTAAAGGAAACATTGGATGATGTTAGGTAAGCATTGCTAGTGGCTCCATTGGCAGTGCCGTCCTTTATGAGGGTCTGGCGGTGTCTGGTAGTACGCATGGTAGTTCGCTTCAGTGTTCGCATTTCCCAGTTTATGGAGAAGATGTATATGTGCTTGAAGGGCGTCACGGTGGTTTGGTAGGTACCAAAGCTTTGGTGGGGGAGAATGGGCTATGTTTGTTGTATGGGTATGATATATGATATGGGTATGATATATGATATGGGTATGATATATAATAATTATGGGTTTGTATTTGGTTTTCTATGTCTTCTTGCATTTATTAACTTTATGCATTAATGAACTTATAGGATTTCTGCACATTTACAGCAAGTCCGTTCCTGGCAGCATACGAACATATAGTATAAGAGGAAGCAAGTGACTGGTATGGTCTGTTCAACACCTCCTCTCCAGAAGACTACATCTCCCCCACCCTGGAGTTTTCTGTACGGTTGCACAAGTTGTACAGAACACAGAAGGCGTTTGTTGTAGATCAGGTCACTTGCGTGTCAAAGGAGGTTGAAGTGTGCATGCGTGTGTGTGTGTGTGTGTGTAGGTGTGTGTGTGTGTGAGTGAGTGTGTGTCACACACACACTGTGTTTGTGTCAAAGGGGGAAATGAATGAACTTGTTGATCCTCCACACCTACTGCACTCCTTAGTGATCTAATTATCTCACTAACGGGGAGGAGGACGCAGGCCACATTGTGGTGTTACATACTGTTACGCACTGCAGAACGAAGGCATTATCTAAGCCAATAATAGTAATGGCTAGAAGATGAGCTGGAAATCTTGTTGGTGTATAAAGTGATATGTTATGAATGGTACGATTTTAAAATAAAATTTTCGGAGGGGGGGTCGTGCTTTTCGGAGTTGAGAGGGCATTTTCATCACCAATGGTATTATTTCTATATAATATAATAGTTGAGAGTTTTGGCAAGAACAGACCATTTTGAACTGGTATGGTGTGCTTTAAAGGGCCTACAGTGAGGGACACACAACTTTTAGTTTAAGGTTGTTTTGAGCTGCATTTTTGAAAGAGGCATGCATGAAAGGCTTGCTGAATGAATTTAAGAAGTTTGAAAATGGTACGATCTGCAGCTCTCACGTACGTACGCTACAACACTGCATCGAACAGTCGCACCGATGGCTTGCCGACTTGCCGACTAGTTGCCTGACTTTTCTCGCGAGACGCTTATCTGAGGTTGTGGAGAAATGGCTAACTTTCGTATTTTCATGCTCAAAGTCAGGCCAGCCAAGCCCACCCAAAAAAAGGGGAATTAATGCCCCACTCCTAATATGCACATCTGAGGTCACACAGCGGGTTATAACCATAGATGTAACACTTCTGCATAAAAATAAATGGGTTTGGGGTAAAGGGTGTGAGTGGGGGGCTGGATTTGTGCCGTTTCCCTGCCAAATTAGCTAACTATAGTAACATGAGTGCAGAAGTGCATGTCCAAGCACAAATTTTCCCCAATTTTTTTTCCCAATTAGTTTTTAGGCCTAACCTTACCCATTGGGCAAAAAAAAAGGGGGGCAAAATATTTGCTCCAAAGGACTTAGCGCGTGGGCTTGTTTGCAAGGCAAAAATGAGCTTTTTTTAAAAACCATGGAAGCACGGTGTTTGGACGCCATCTGAGTATCAGGAGTTGTTCAGTATAATCCCCAGGGGTGTTTTATCAAGTTTTATGGCCTGGGATGCTGGGGGTGGGCT
>Ga0307948_1001005_pt1 | contig 19605 bp, 17 predicted proteins | sample OrgLakmetagen280_FD_201824 | JGI IMG/M metagenome (GOLD analysis project Ga0307948, IMG submission 201824) | Saline water microbial communities from Organic Lake, Antarctica - #280 | ecosystem: Environmental > Aquatic > Non-marine Saline and Alkaline > Saline | place: Antarctica: Organic Lake...
TGTTTCTAGGTATAGGCAAACCAGCCTCCCCCTGTCCTTTTTTCTTAAGCAGTGGAGACTGCACTCAATTGCCTAGGCCACTTTTTAGCTAACTGTTCCCCTAGGTGGACTGGAAAACCTTCCAGTCCTCCCCAAAATGGATCTGTTTTTTGAGAGCGACTTGCTGCGCTTCCTTACCTATAGGGGAAACCTTTGCTTTGATCTTGGGTTGAGTTGGAGTTGATTTTGGCGCATGTGTCATCGCAATGGCATAATTAAAGTTTAACCTGAGTTACTCTTAGCTTCTTTTGCCTCTTGCTGAGTGCCCCGAGATTTTGTTCCCGGTTGTGCACATATCTGCATTCAGCCTGTTGTTATTTTTCTCAATGTTTTACCAGTCCCTCTGTACATCGATTTCCCCTCTTTTATTTCCTTCAAGCCTGTTTATTAATCCACCTGTCTCGGCTTATTTTGAGCCTCGTAGGAAGAAAATTGTTATCTCCCCCTGCCATTAAAAAAAAGCCAAAAATATAAAATGACATGAAGCAGCAATTTGGTACCAGCAATACTGCACAGAACCTTTCACATTGCCGTACTCTTCCTTGATTCCTATTGTATACATTATTATTATTACACATATAGAGGCTCACATCGTAAACACATTCAGAGATGTTTTAACAAAAGTACATTCTAAACCACCCAAGCTAAAATTCCTGTGGCCAGCACAGCAGCAGCAGAAAGAAAGGACATTGCAGCACCAGATGGGCTGTCGTCGTTGTCGTTTCCACCACCAGCATCACTGCTGCCTCCGTCGTTGTTGCTTCCACCACTGCCACTTCCATCGTTTCCTCCGCCTGTTCCAAAAATCAGACGTGAGGCAAGATAGCTTTGACCTCAAAACATGGATTGGGAATAAGCATGACTGGCTTGGTATGATTAGCTTACCCGTAAAGATGACCGGCAACAAGTTAGATTGTTTATAATCCGGTAGGAAATTGCTAGCCTTTCACCTGCACAGTTTCTACTTGAAATGCAAACACTCTCACAAAAACAGGCAGTGACAAACGTTATCCACCCTGGTAAGCCATTGGTAACCGCCAATGCAAAAAATAGGGGGTTAGCATTGAGACCAGGAGGGATTCACATACATTGCTATTATCTAGTTCCAATCACACTGAACTTGATCACATGCTGAACAAGCGCAAGATGCTCTTGACCTGGTTAAGCTGAAGAAAACAGAAGGCTCGACATGGGCTCGACATGGCTAGTCTCATGCTTCTCCTTGTTATTCCATTCATTCTGCTCAGGAAGGATGACCGTCTGGTGTGTCAATTCCACGGGACCCAAACTTCAATTGCACCGGAAAATACCGCCTGTGCTGCTTGCAGTCACCCTTTCTTTTTTTACAAAGGAACACCTAAGTCCTTGCTCACTCACCCCGTTTCTGTCACATATACTTATTGTACCAGTATGTCTGTCACCCTTACCGTGTCTACTATCACACACAATGCTTGCATAATCATTGTGGGGACCAAAGACGCCTCCCTCACCTGCATCATCATCTTCACCGCCGCCTGTGTTGTCGCCATCACCATCACCACCAGCTCCACCATCATCAGGAGAACTGGAGCCACCACCATTGTCGCTGGAGCCACCAGCACTGTCGCCGTTGCTGATACCAGATCCTGCCACGTGCGTGTGAGGTGTGAGGTGTGTCATTAGTCCGTATGTTGTTCGTTGTTGTGTTGTTAGTATGTGAGGTGTGTCATTAGTTATTGTGTTATTTATTAATGTGCTGAGTCCTGCAGTAACGGTGACTTGATCCGACAAACCATGTCTCTGTGCTTGCATTAAACTTTGCATCCAGGTCAAAAATATATGTGGCCATGGCAGGGTTCAAGTGCCACACTGAAGCTTTGTGCAAGCGTACGCGGGTCTTGTGAGAAGCAATGAAGGACTAGACCTTTTAAATAACACAGTGGCACACATTTTTCCTTTATTTCGTGGCACAGGATATCTGTTCCATTTTACTGTCTATTTGCACCCCTTTTCCATATCCAGCTAACTGTCTGAGCACTATAGCGCACCCCTCCCCTTCCAGCAAATTAGCCGTTCCACAACTCAAAATGCCCTCCGTGCCTGAAAACAGCGGCTTTTCACAGGATTCAATGATCGTGTAGACGCATGAAAAGGTAAGAGGTTTTGCTTACATACAGCAGACAGCAATAGTTGCTGAGTAATATAACACACTTACACTTGGAGCAGGCGGCACGGATGGCTCAGCAATGAACTGTAAATTCTGATATTGAGGTGGAGCAGTGATTGTCGAAACTTGCCAAATTTAGGACCAGACTGCCATCATCGCACCAGCACTTAAGAGCAAGGAGCAGCACTGCACTACATAACTTGTCAAATTATTAGGACCAGGCTGCCATCAACGCAACAGCATTTTGGAGCAAAGAGCAGCCCCGCACTACAGAACTTGTCAAATTTTTCGGACCAGGCTGCCATCAACGCAACAGCATTTTGGAGCAAAGAGCAGCCCCGCACTACAGAACTTGTCAAATTATTAGGACCAGGCTGCCATCAACGCAACAGCACTTTGGAGCAAGGAGCAGCCTTGCACTACAGAACTTGTCAAGTTATTAGGACCAGGCTGCCATCAATGCACCGGCACTTTGAAGCAAGACGCAGCCCCTACACAACTTCCGTTACCTGTGCCACCACCATCTCTGCCAGTACCCCCTGGACCGTCAGTATCACTGTCGTAGTCGTCTGGGATACTAGCGTCAGGGTCCACAGCCAAAGCTCTGTCCATTACGTGAACAACGCCCTTGCCAACCAGCACGTCAGCATCCACGACCGTGGCTGCCTCTTCATTTCCAGCGCCGATTACAGTCACTGTGCCTTGCCCACTGGAGGTGGACAAATCAAGGGAAGTCAAACAGACGCAATGTGTGTTTGATTCCAAGTAGAATATAGAGCTGCTTTGAATTCAAGGCGACTTGACGAAATAAAGATTCTGTAATGTTTGTATAATTGCTTTCTAGTTGTAATCGTGCATTGGCTTAAATTTGTGATTAAAATTTGCACAAGAATAAACCTTTAGAGCTGATCAAGATTGCCGCATAATTTTGCTACCTGTCCCTTCAACTCACTTGACAGAGATCTGCAGGGTGTCGCTTTCAACAGGGGAGGCAGTGCTGAAAGTGGTGTCAACCGACAGGTCCTCAGCGAGGATGGCTTGATCCACGACCACATGGCTCAGCACAATTCGGCGTGCCTCCTCGGTGCCTGCGATGCTGTCCACGTCCATCTCACTACGGAGGAAGGAGCATGTGAATGGATTTCAAAAGTTGCACTTAAAGACATGTAGTTTCAGTGCTTGGCACAATCTTAGCTAGAAAGCAGCTGAGTAATGATGCGTGACTCATTTGTTGAACCTTAGACATGCATATTCGTGCTCCTAACGGCTAAAATCATGACGCAAAAGCACACCTGAAGGCATCGTTGCTGGGGGCAAACACCGTGGCAATGAGGTCAGGGTCAGAAAGCAGCTCTGTCAATGCGCTGTCAGCCTGGACCAGCTGGTTGAGCGTGGACAAAGACTGCGCATAAGAACAAGCATGTGGAGGAAAAATTAGGTATTTTGTTGCAGTGTGGATTGGTTAAATTGCTTTTCAGTTATGGTTTTGCGGCTCTTTCTTTCAAATGCGGGATGCCAAAGCAGTGCCTCTATGAGCAAAGGCTTCACATCAACTACATCAATTTTTTGACAAACCAAAGCTTATATATCCGCAACATATTTATTGCACGAAGTAATGATCAAACCTTTTGCGTTCAAAGCACAAATAACAACAACAGTTGCTATGTACACCTTGCGCAGAATCAGTCAAAGGATTTGTAACCTACATCTTGTCCAGCAAGGGCTTCAGCGAATGTGAGAGCAGCCGTGTTGCTGGCAGTGGGTGCCTCCAGGATGCCTGTCACCTTGAAGACACGGCTCTGCAAATGCATGTGCAAAACACAAGCGTAAGCAAGTCAAACATGCCTTTCTTACTAAACATTCAATCTTACTTCAACTAGCTAACGCTCATGTTGAACAGAAGAGCAGGCAAGAAATGCTTGCCATTGCCTACTAAGAAGATGGACGCAAAAGAAGAAGGAAAGCTGCGCGGGAAAATATAGCCTTCCCCCACTATGATTGTGAGTAAGGAGCCACTTTGGTGCGGGAAATGTGCAGCATATCCATCACAATGAGAGAAATATGAACAGACCTGCCCGGCAACTTGCGAAGACGATGTATCCAGATCTAGCCCAGGAGCAACGCCACCCAGCAGGAGCACACCCTCCTCATTTGCCTTGGGCACAGCAGTTACCGCCGAGCCTTGCAAGTTGGTGGCGTATACCTGTCCAATTAAATGTAATCATTTATTATTTACTGTATATGGGTCGCTTGTTACTGTAAAACAAACTCACACAGCGTTTCATCTACAACAGAAAAGGTGAGACGCTTGTGTACATGTCATTTAAATTACCAAACAATGCAAGGCAAACGTATTGCTCCATTCCTAATGCCACAGGGCGTTGCCCCTGTTCCTAGGCATGCTCATTGCATGCTCAGCCGCATAGCCACGCCTTATTTGTTCGCAATTTCCCACTGTTTGAAAGACACTGTTGCCCAGGCCCTCATTGCAACTCACCTGCTTCTCCAATGGTAGCTCGGAGATGCTCTGCAGCAGTTTTCGGCTCGTCGGCTCGGCAGAGCCCATCATAAGAATGTGGTAGTTCAATATGTCAGCAAGCCTGTCATCTGGGATGTTTCCAGCAGCTTCAAATGCAGCATTCGTAGGGGCCACAACAAATGCCTACAAAAGGTTGACGCATGCCAAACATGGCAATAAGGTTGAAAATTCAAAAGCTGAACGGTTAATTGAAAATGAGCTTTGATGTTTGAGGGTGAGTCACCGCGTAAGTTTGCCAAACTTTGTTTAGACAATTTAGATCACTTATTGGGGCGTGAGAGCATGGTTGAATGATAATAAAAGCGTGTGACACACACACCTGCAGCTCACCACCCGACAATGCCTCTGCTAGGCCCGCGTTGTCAAGAGCAGTGGCAAAGCTGCTGAGATCTGAATCTTGCTGAACAAACTCAAGGACAGAGCTGAATGTGCCTGCATGTTTAAGGGATATGGATACTCTTACCATACCAGCACGTTACAGTTGTGACGTAGATCACAATGAAATTGATTGGGAGTTATAGTATCAACTTCATTCTAGCGTGAGTAACTTTGGCAGGAATCAATGCCAACCTGAATCTTCTCCGCTGTCTGGAGCGCCTGTGCCTGGAGAGCCACCTACATGCACGTGTTTGTTTCTGGTGTGTGAGTGGTTAGTAGCACAAATGTTGGCAAATGTGTGCAAGCAAGCTGGGACGTCTAAGGACAATTTTTGTTTCTGACCACAGAGGGTTTAAAGTACATAGTGCTGAATTCCTTTCACACAGCCAACAGGGAAGTTAAAGCAGATGTTCAATACTTGTGCTATGAAGCATTGGCAGCTGTGGTAGAATAGGTCTGAAGTGCCTGATCCATCTTGGATTTGTGAAAACAAAACAAAACTGCTTTGCCATTGTAATGAAGCCATCTGCAGGTACGCACCACCACCTTCAGGAGAAGCTCCATCATCAGCACTGGGAAGACCTTGCAGTGCAGGAGGTGCCTCTGACGCAAGAAGGTCAGCGACATCCAGGTTTTCCAGGGGAGGCAGGATCACAGCGTCCACCACATGCAGCATGCTCTGCACATAGAGTGGAGGAAGAGAGGTTAAACGAGGCAGGTTGTTGCATTTGGCAGACAGGATCATAATAAGAGTTCATTGCATAGCATGTTCTGCAGATGTGATGGGAAGGCTCAATGTTCGTTAGGTAAGGCAAGGTTACATTGCTATTTATGCCTGCTCGTTATTAGTGAGGCAATAGAAAAGGACGCATGCAGAAAAGCTGCAGCAAGATGACCAGCAACCGATGGTGTGCAACAATGTTCAAGTTAGACAAGCTGAAAGTCTGGCAAGGGGGAACAAATAGTTTGCTCATGCTCTTCAGTTAAACCACAAATGTACCGAACAGACTTTGAGGTGTACGGGCAACGTAAGAAGCGGTGTATCTGGCGGATAAATGGAACGGCAACACTTTGATGGTCATATCCATGGGAAGTATGCTTATTGGAAAGGTTGGAAATATGACAGGTTGCTAATGATGTGCTAACGTGCAGCTGTTCATGTTGACCCACCAACTACGACAAAAGCTTCAAATACTGGATTGTTTTCCCTCTTATTCAGCGCAGATCAGTACTATTCGACACCCAAACTACCTTTCCAACAGATGCAGAGGTCAAAATTCCGGCTGGCTCTTGGTTGCCATCCCCTGACACAGTCACAGCGTCTCCAGTGCTTTGAAACTCGACTTGGTTGGACTCTGAGAGGGAGTTAAAGCTCTGAGCATCTGCGACCTGTTTTCAAGTAAGGCCACACAAGAAATTTTGATGCACCTTCCACACACTGGAGTGCACACAACAAATGACAGAAACCTCAGACGGACATTCAGTTATGCGAGGCCTAAATATCTGACCCAAAGATTTGACGAACCCAATTTGTACAACCGTCTCTATTATCTGACTAGAGTGGCAGGTCAACAATTCTTAGTGCAAGGAACTCACCCTGTCCAAAGAAACAGCGAGGCCGGTCAAGATATGCTGCCTCAAGATAGCGTTGGCCAAAGCCGTGCCCTGAAGGTCCTCCAGGGAAACGTCGGTGTCAAGACTAGACAGGAAGGCACTGTGCGTGCATTACAATTAAGAACCGCTGAGTTTGGTAAGTAACACTTGAAGTAGTGCAAAGTGAATCTTGATGTCTCTCAAGAGTGATATGAGGAATGGCTCATACCACTCTTGCTTTTTATCTGTGTTCCTTTCAAGTTTCTCCAACTTTTTACTTTTTTGGTCCTCACAACTTCTTCCTTCTTAGCTTGGATTTAATGTTTCGTCTTTTTCCTTCTAGTCTGGGCAGATGTGAGGACCTGCTATTAGTTTTTAGCAGTTGTGATGAGTCCTTGTAAATAACTCACTGTCATTACACGATGCAAATGAAATAAAACCAACATATTTTGGAGCATGACCCAGTCGAGCATTGCCTTTTATATTCATGTGCACTATATTCATGTGGACATTGAGAGGTGTCAATGCTGACAGCAAAGGCACGCTCACGTGCACTTACAAACAGCAGACGGTTAGGATGGGGGAATGAATGCACACAGTGTGAGCCTAAAAGTGCTAGATAATGTGGCATAACACAAAAACCAGCAACTGACCTGAAGGCAGCATCTGTGGGGGCAAAGACAGTGACTGTGACGTCAGCGTTGTTGAAGATGGATTGCATTTCTGGGTCTGAATTTGCAAGAGTCTGAAAGGTTGACAGGCTTGCATCCTCCACCTGTCCCAAGTTCAAGCAGGAAAACAGGGGATGAATCTGGATGTTTGGGAGAAAACCAGCTGTTCAGACAGCTACACATGAGCACATGTGCACCCTTAAAGAAGCAGCAGAGCCTTCAACCAGGTCATAATAATACTGCAAATATATAATCAGGGAAACGCTGTTGTGCCCCTGCACTCTGTAGCCCATCCGGGACAGAAGGGACATCCACCAGCTCTTTAGGAGCATTTTTTTTATCATCACCTTAATCATACACCCTTCTGCGCACCTGCACATTCTGTAGCCCATCTGAGACAGAGAGGAAGTCCACCAGATCTTCTATGGGAGGAAGCAGCATTGAGTCTTCCACCAGGAAAATACGAGACTGCAAAGCAAGGGACAAACAAGCACAATGCCAGAAATTTTGATTGCTCTTAAGCAGTTATGTTGAGCTTACACATTGGAAATTGTCATGCTGTTTATGTGTACAACAATTTGCTGTCTGAAGTAGAAAGGATGTGTTCCTTGGCTCACCTGTGCCCCAGTCACAGACCGTGCAGTGTCAGTGAATGTGCCAGGACCTGCTCCAGCAAGGAAAAACAGACCCTCGTCCCTGCGTGTTCCATGTGAGTTGCAATGAAGTGAGTTGCAATGATGGGAGTTAAGCAATAAGTAACCTGTCAACTCTTGGGATTAAGGGATTAGTGCTGCTGCAAAATGCGAGTCATGCCTGCACTTGCCTTGAGCCTACTAAAATTCCAACCTCCAAAGAATGTGTTTTGCAATAATTTGGTGCGGTACCCAGAACAAGATAGCTAAACATGTGTTCCTTGCTCATCATTCTTTGGTCGAGCAATCACAAGTTGTACATGACAGGAAGACGTAACCTCCTCCCATGAATGTGATTTGATCTTTTCTACTACTCACGTGTTGCCCTCTTCAGGGCTTGTAGAGACCACGGATATCCTTTGAGAGAGTTGCGTGGGCTGAGTCAGCTCTGGTCGAAGGCCGGTTGTTGCGTTGTTCGGGAGAGAGAGATCCCCGCCGGCTTGCAGGGGAACAACTGCACAGTTGAGTGAGAACAACTCAGAAGATGGCGTTGTGATATGTGATATGATGCAGTGTACTTATAAAAGCAAGATCTGTGCAGTGATGTAAGACGGGTGCAGGAGTGCTCATTCTTGTTGTCTTTCGCACCCTCTTCAAAACAACACCTCACTTGAGTACTGGATGGTGGGGACGACAAGATTGATCTGCTGCTCTTCTGAGAGGTTTGCCAGAGGACTTGCTGCGATGGCCTCGTCGGTTGGGGCAAAGATCAGGGCCTTCAAGCATGGAAAGAAAAGAGGCAATGTATGTTACCTTCAAGGCTGCGCGTTTAAATGCAAAGCAACTCATCAACCATTCCCTCACCGCCAAATCAGTGCTGTCAAGAGCGGGGATGGAGCTGTCAGATGCAGCTGCTGCCTCCCACAGAGAAATGAAGTTGGTCGCTTGCAGCTCTGTGAGTGCGTCTCTGATCGATCGAGGCTCCTCTTGCGCGTGCACACCTGCTGGGTGCAGGTCGTAAGAGTTCAATGGTTTTGCATCTGGGCATTAGGAAAGCATGTGGGAGAGAGATAGAAGCAATCGGTGGTTCAGCTGCTTGAATTCATCAAAGGGAACGTGTATGGAAGCTGTCTTGGATGATGAGACTGTGATCACACAATGCAGCATACCACAGCCGTGGGGCTGAAAACTAGTACACATGAAGGTCACAAAGGGCTGCACAAAAGAGATGGCAGAAACAGCAGCCAAAGTCTGTGGCTGAGTTGATCTTGGACCTTATTAGCACGACCCCCTACCTCCCTTCTCCTCCCCCCCAACATTTCAAATGACATACGTATACACACACGAACACGCACCACCCCAAAAGCAGAGCAGTGCCGTGAAGCACAGGAGTGTTTTATGCGGGAACGCCATTTGCTCTTTTGTGAGCGGGGGAGTGGAATATCGCTGCACCAGTTATATAATGTTTTATTTAATAGTGCTGCATTATTTGTGACATCGGAAGAATCGTGAAACTTTTTTGCGAAATCGCACAAGCCAATCATATTAGTAATATATTTAACGTTATTAGTACTTGTCAAAGGACGAGGTCCATGCTTCAGACCGCCATCATTGGTCGCATCATTGTGGACAAGAATTACGTTCAATTTAAAAGCAATATTGCAATAAATCAACAGGACAAGTGACTCCTCGTTTCTAGTGCGATGCTTTGCAGGCCAACAGGTCTTCCGCGTACTTGCCCATTTGCTCCATCATTGGTTTAACGAGCTGCAAAGAATGACGTGCATGTCCTTGCATTGCTGACGACTGCAGGTCTTCGCCCATCGCACGCCTTTGCACGGGCTTCATCTTCCAACCAAAGGTAATGCAGCGACAGAGTTTCATGGCTGAGGAAGTAAGAAAGGAACACTGCATTCAACCAATGCTATCCCTTTAACCTATCATAGGAAAGTTTATTGCAGCGCGGCTATGACGACATGACCTCACCGCTTAACGAAGATGGACATGTTCCTCATGCCCTATTTACTGCCTCTAATTTTGACCTGCATGCCAGGGTGCCGCGCATCCATCACCCGACTTGTTACAGTATCGTGAACAAGACATCCACGACAGACAGTGTTTCTAAAGGCCACTCGGTAGGGAAGTTTATATTTATTGGATCTGCTGATATTTTGTGAACGCACTCAGGTACTCAAGCAGCTAGATGTGATTTGCTCTGTTTCAGGAGGAGGCAACCTCTTTTGGTGGCCAACATGCAGCAAGTGTTTCTCAGCCTGATGATTTGGTGCGTGGCCTACAAGCCGCCATTACGAGTGTGTGTGAGCAATAACTCAGTTGAATCAAGTGAAAACTAAGTCAATGCATTTGCAGTATTGCAAGAAGAGCAATCGTCAGACTCCTCTTCTTCCCATGCAGAAACACTCTAAGGCGTCCGCCACATTCAATTGGTTTGATCACTGGTGAGTGTGTGTTGTGCCTCTCAGCTCTTAGACTCGAGTACATTCAAGCTCACGTTTATGCTATGCGCATGAAAAACGCCCTTGCAATACGTGACAACGCATAGCAGCAGTCTGAAGCCACTCTGCTGACTTTGAAACCTTTTCAGCATGAGCAAAAACTATACCGCAATTGTACTTTATCACATCATCCAAGGTACCCCACCTACCCTGTAGCATGCCTTGATCCTAAAAGACCAACACATGTAGGTGAATGATTGTTTGAGTCCAGTGTTGTGTGGTTATATATGTTTTGCTTCTTTTGCTCACGATGCTTGCTAGTCAGAAATGATACGATCATGCAAGCATTTCATGCCAGCCAATCCGACACGTTCTTGTTGTCTAGTACACGCAGCCAGCCGTTTGCAACTCAAAATTGCCTAGTGAGCAATAAATACTGCAGATTGACATCTTGGGACTAAGTCTAGTCGTGTGGGCGAACAAGAATGGGGAGTGGCATTGCGTCTTGGACAGGTGCCCTCACAGGTAAGTGAACGCAAAATCATCAAACGCTTGTGTTCCATTGCAAGAAAAATGTTAAATGCTTGACCAGCATCAAAGAAGTGTATCTGATCACCCCTTATTGCCCTCATGTGCGTCTTCAGCCAGCCCAATTGTTGCCAGTCATGCTTGTGATTTCATAGATTGCAACCTTTTTCTCAAGCCGGAGAGACTCTACATGTTACTTACATACTTTACACATGTTACTTTACACATAGTGCTTTCCACATGGTAACATTTTGCTTCCACATGTTACCTTATAACACGTTACTTTACACATGTGTTACTTTACATGTGACTTACTTTACACATGCTACTCATGACCTAATTAGGTTGGCACCGCTATCGGAGGGAAGAATTGAGGGCGGCACACTACAATGCTCATATCACGGGTGTGTGTGGGCATGGCAGGCTTGTGTGCTTGGTTGGGCTTTATATCAGTGTGAATGTACTGATGATTTCCACTTAATTTTAGGGGTAAATAGCAGTATATTCCCCAGCAATTACCTGCATGTAATGTCCCAGACAATTATGTGTTATCTACACGCGTAATAAAAAATGTACCTACTTACTGTTGCAAGCAACCTGGCGCATTAATCTACGACATAATTGATCGGCGCTTGATGCGTTTGCAGCAACGACAAGTGCCTGCATGAATATTAACTCTATCTTCATCCCCCTTCAACACTAGTTCAAACTCACACCCCTGTGACTGCTTATCGTACAGGTGGCGTTTTGACTGCACGGGCTCTTGTGTGCAGATTCCTCAAATTGACGACCAAAAAGCACATAAGACAGCCTTGGCCAGCCCCAGATCTGCCGTGAAGGTACATCACAAAGAACAGTGTTTTTTATGCTTTTTCTTCTCTCATATTCTTGTCTTAGTTTGTTACTGCACAGTTGTACGGTCGTTTTGGCCAACCACTCCTCCCTTGGATGGTGGTGCAAACAAAGCCTTTATATGCGTATTGCCATAGATCATTACAACCCTGCTTCTGCAGTCGTTCCCAGTGCGCGTCCAGCACGGTTTGCTTTGGATATTCCCCAGTGAGGCCCCCAAGGCGTCCTTTCCTTCAAATTTAGGCCATCTGGATGGCGAAAGGTGCTGATTTTCGTCACATTTTTTGCAATTTCACGACTTTTTAACCCTCAACTAATTCGCGCTGCAATGTTCCTTGCCTGGCTTTGAACGCATTAAATGCCGAATGCTTTGTCTCTGCTCAATCTAACCTACTATCCTATGTAGGTTCACTTGGAACTTCCGTGATTTGCCGTTGCGCTGGGACACGGGTGGGTTTGTTTTGGAACGTAATGCTATATGCTAGCTTTAAGGTGGGGGTGCATTTTCCCCCCTCCACACAGTTAGATACGCTTTTCGCCGCCGAGCTTTTCTGCAAGTGTTCACACTTGGAAGCTATCAACTTTGGATGCACAAGCCCCAGTGGTAGACAAACTGTGCAAGTGTGAGCATGTGGAAAAAGGGAGTGATTATTCTGTATTATGTCGTTTACTTTAGTCCTGTCATTTACTTTACGTTCATAAACCCTTACAAATCTGAGCTTTGCCAACTCACGCAGTGCTGGTGAACATTATGGACCCTTTGCACGTGCCACATGCTTAACTCTGAACTTTGCCAACTTACGCAGTGCTGGTGAACATTACGGACCCTTTGCACGTGCCACATGCTTAACTCTGAACTTTACCCAACTCACGCAGTGCTGGAGAACATTATGGACCCTTCTCATGTGCCACACGCGCACCACGGTGTACAGGTTGTGATTCCAGACATTGTGTGATAATTACGCCAGACCTAATGGAATTCATTCTTGATAGCATCATGGATATCAATGTCAAGTGCTTCATCATTGCCTCCCATTCCAGTTCACGTCACGTCATCATCTGATATGCTACCATTCCAGTTCACGTCATGTTATTATCTGATATGCTACCATTCAAGTGTCATGTCAATAACAAGCGTCATCATCTGATATGCTACCATTCCAGTTCACGTCACGTCATCATCTGATATGCTACCATTTAAGCGTCATGTCAACAACACTGGGTAGACAGGCAGAGTTTTGGATTGAAAGGGGGTTTCTGTATTGAGCAACACCTTCAGCTTGCACGCACACTAGCCTGGGCCACCAAAGCGTAAGGCACAATTATCCAATGAATTCCCGCTGCAAGCTCTGTACCCAGCATACACGTACCCAGCCAATTTTCCACTTAGTTTTCTAGAATGTTTATATTTTCCCGATGATACACAATCAACAAATTGTGCAGCCAGTGATTTGCAACAATCATGATTTGCAACAATCATTGCAACAATCATGATTTGCAACAATCATTGCAACAATCATGCCATTTCCTGAGATATGTTTGCTGTTGTGATTGTGATGTTGTGTATCTGTGGTGCAACGCATTCTGCTTGTGACCTGCTTTTGTGCAGGGAAACAGGTACCAGATAAGCAACCAGCCAATGGCACCTGGTGCCATCACGCTTGAAGGCTTCTCAGTGGACATGGGTGCAGCACCTCCACCCCTGGACTCCCTGCGTGTGGTAGGCCACTGGCAGCCCCCCTACAGATATCATGTTTAGTGAGTGTATGATGGTGTGTAATTGTTGGCACATAATTCCGTAGGGATCTGTGTGATTGCTTGAATTCTTGTTTGGCCACCTGGTAACCGCACTAAAAATATCAAGTTCAGGAAGTATGTGATGGTGACTTATGGCATAATGTTTTATGTTCTTCAACTTTCATGGTATACACGCAGCCGCCCTGCAGGTATCATGTCTAGTGAGGTTATGGCGTGTGTGACGGATGGCCTAAGGCACATTGTAGGGATCTCTATACAATGTTGTGGGCCACTGGCAACCGCCCTGCAGATATCAAGTCTAGTCAGTTTGTCTTCCAGTTTCGTGAGAACTTGCACCACGAATCATGGAAACTAATTGGTAGCACAGACTGATAGAAATTATGGTAGCACCAAATTTGATATATAAGAAGCCTTGTTAATGGCCTGCTAGCACCAGTGCTAAAAGCCAAGCAAATGGGTCGTTAATATTTGGAGTAGGCCTTGCCCAAGTCGACTTAACAGAAAGCAACAAAGGCAAAGGGAAGCAAGACAATCTTCAGCTAGAACACTGGATTTTGGACCCAACAAAGAGTTTCCACAGCACAGAGTGCGCCAAGACAGAAAATCCCGACCAACATCCAGTTGCACTCGCCTTCAGCTTTTTATTTGATTGCAGCAGGAGAGCGTTGATGATCACACTGCTTTAAATTTAATGCACCTCTGTGTTAAAATTTGCCTGAATTAGGGACACGCGTACTTTTGCGCGCCTCTGAGTACTCCAGCAGTTGCGGGAAAAGAGGGCTATGCAGGCTGAAAACCGCTGCCCATAAAGTTAAACTATACTTTTTACTGCGCAAAGAACCTCCATTTGGTTCTTAGTTACATTTAGCCACAAGTAATAGGGAACACTAGTGGGAATTTGAAGTGGGATGTAGGAATGGCCTGGACCGGCCGCAACACACACGTACCACAATGTTTTTCAAAGGTGAGTGATGGTGCAATGTGTGGCAAAAGAGTAACTTTTGGGTTGGGAGTTCAAAGATAAAGGGATGGTGCCAAGCCTCCTGCTACGTAATAATTGAAAGGATGCGAAATTTGGGTAAAAACGCTTTATTGTTTTTGACGTCAGAATGCTTGAATAGGGAAACATATGGGTTTGCGTGTTTACCACATTTCTCAGATTACAACCTGGAACGTGTAAGTAACAAATAATACAGGTTCCAATTTATGCAGTGTCCTTTGTAAATTGAGGAGTTTGCCCAACGAAGCCCTAAACTCTTTTTTACAAACACGCTAAACTTGAATCATACAACCTTGCTCCGTCTCCCCTCTTGCCTGCAGCCTCCCAAACACCCCAGTGTCCTTTGAGAACTGGGTCATTCCAACCAAACCTGGTAAGCTTACAAGAAAGTAGCACAATAGTTGTACCAAGCTCTTATTCAGTCATGGCCAATGTAAGAGTACATAATTCCTTTAAGAACTGGGTCATTCCAACCAAACCTGGTAAGCTTACAAGAAAGTAGCGCAATAGTTGTAACAAGCTCTTATTCAGTCATGGCCAATGTAAGAGTACATAATTAAGGTGTTTAAGGTTTTGATTTCACTTTGGTCAGTTTTGTGTTTGAATGGGTGAGAAAAAGGTCTCAGCGTAGGTAACGTCCACAGTGAAGTAAACCCTGTAGTAAACCCTACCTAGTAAAAATTGTAGCTTACACTTTTTTGTCAATGGAATGATATTTTCTCAAGTGAAATGCTACATCTTTGTGTTGTGTACCACAGAGCAGCCCCATCCTAGACAAGATTGGGAACGCCACTAGCACGGGAATTCCTTAATACAACTGCACTCAACACTAAGGCCTGCAATATTGCATTTTAAACACACACACACACATACATATACACGCACACACGCACACACGCACACACAAACACAAACACAGAACCGTCATTTCAAAGCTGCTTCTATACGTATACAGGGTGGTGCCGCTTCATGTCAAGCCTTCCTCACCCCCCCACGGTCAGTACATTGAGCACAAATTGCCAACCCACAGGCTTTGATCCAGCTTAGGCAAACCACCATCAACTATTGAATACAATACAGCCGAACCCATATTTTCACCAGCTTTACAGTGACTTTTGTGTTGCAAAATTCCCTTACTAATGTCACGTGTTAAGCAAGAAACGGGCTTTCTTGTAATTTTGGCAGATAGCTCAAGGAACCTTCTTGTGTTTGTACAAGGAGCTTCAGTGTCATTCCTACTTACTTTTGTGTGCATTTGCTTTTGACCTGCTTCTGCAGTTTTGGGAGGTTATCATGGAAGTTGGATACTGGCACTTTTATAAACAATGCTTATTCAACTCATTTTTTCAAGTCATCTGGCTTGAATGCGAAAGCAAAGTTTCATTCAAGCAACAGCCACACAATTCTTCTCAAGTGCCACTTGCACCCTTTTCTTTACAGCCATCAGGGCTTTTCTTTACAGCCACCAGGGATTTTCTTTACAGCCACCAGGGCTGCCTACATCACTTTCACCCTTTTCTTTACAGCCACTAGGACTACCTACATCACTTTAACCCTTTTCTTTACAGCCACCAGGACATCACTTTCACCCTTTTCTTTACAGCCACCAGGGCCGCCTACATCACTTTCCGACCTGAAAAAGCGAATCAGCATCTGGTTCCTGAAGACATTCCCAACATTGGTGAGCAAAAAGGGGACGCGGATTGTACACGGAGGCGTGGACATTGCTCTTCCTATCACATTGACTAGATGCTTTAGAACAATGCCATGTGCCATGTGCGTCTGGGGCACTGCTGTATAAATTTATATCGTGACACGAACTTTCTTCAAGACGTTCAAGTCATGATTCCTCAATGGAAAGCTGTTTAAGTACTTTTTCATTGGTGCTGTCACTTATTTAATGAGCTACATGAATTCCAGTTTATTATGGCGATATATGTAAGGTGGACACTTGGTGCTGTCACTTATTTAATGAGCTACATGAATTCCAGTTTAATATGGCGATATATGTAAGGTGGACACTGTAATTTGAATTGCCCTTGTGATTAACGGGAAAGTTGGTTGAAGACGGCTGCTTGATATGACTTTCAAATTATCTGTACTCTTGACGTCTTCTTCACCCAAATGCTGCAGCACAACAATTGTGTAACTGTATCATTTCCATTAGACAGCTATATTTCTGCACATAGAGTGATTCTTGCTTCCAAGCACCGTATGCACTCTATTAAATGTGCTAAACTGTCCATACTAGACATGTCTTTCCAGTAGCATTACCCCAGCTCTCATCAGGAGCCGGTTTCAGGCACGGCCTGTTACCCCCTTGATCTGTATAGTTTTTTTTCTTCTGGTGAAAGAGTTCTACAGTACCCGGGTCCAAAAAGTGGCTCCATTTCCTTTTTTATAGTGGGGATTGTTGTTCACTACCTGCATAGTGCTTTCTTTCATGTTTTTCTTCTCTTTATCATCTCTTCACATCGTGCAGGATCACCTCTACAGGCAGCAAGTGCTGGATGGAGATGCAGTCATCTTGCATGTTGCGGTGAGCTGTTAAGTATCTGCTCTTTATATGCCTTGGTAGGTGCATTCCAAGCATATACTTCTCACGTTTGAAGCTGCACTCCTTTCATAAGCAGCAATGGGTATGTTCTACAATTCAGTAGCTTAACTGCAGGCAATTTAAAAAGGGCAGAATCCAGAGCAAAATATTTTCCTGATCCATGCCGATCATGGCTACGTCATCTTTGCTGCTCTTTTTTGACTAGTTTGCAACCCAATAAATGACGAACCTTCAATTGCACCGAGCAGCTGCTCGCCTCAAATGCATCTGCTCGAAAACTTACTTTGCCCAATTGCAGCATTCATTTTGACATTCTGTGCAAATGTTTCACTGTGCTATTCACAAACGACAGCGGTTTATGAAAGGAAATTTTGCCGGCTTTGTTTCTAAACATGGCTTTGGAGTGCTCCTGTCGGGCATGCTAACTTGCATCATCCTTTTTATATACAAATTCCTAAAGAGCCAGTCCAGCATGTACCAAGATAATACCTGAGCCCCCTTTTCTAACGTTTTACCTTTAGAAAGTCTTGCTCTAACTATCTCACAGGAGCGTGAGCTGTTTGCCAAGGCGGGTGGTGATTGGCGACGCAACTACTTTATGCCTGCTTCTGCAGGTATGTTTCGGCAAAGCTTTTGCAGGTTCAAAGCCACCCAATCATGCTTTATCCGATCATGCATCACCCGATCATGCAACACCCGATCATGCAACACACGATCATGCAACACCCGATCATGCAACACCTGATCATGCAACACCCGATCATGCAACACCTGATCATGCAACACCCGATCATGCAACACCCGATCATGCAACACACGATCATGCAACACACGATCATGCAACACCCGATCATGCAACACCTGATCATGCAACACACGATCATGCAACACCCGATCATGCAACACCCGATCATGCAACACCCGATCATGCAACACCCGATCATGCAACACACGATCATGCAACACCCGATCATGCAACACCTGATCATGCAACACCCAATCATGCAACACCCAATCATGCAACACACGATCATGCAACACTGGATCATGCAACACTGGATCATGCAACACCCGATCGTGCAACACCCGATCATGCAACACACGATCATGCAACACACGATCATGCAACACCTGATCATGCAACACACGATCATGCAACACACGATCATGCAACACCCGATCATGCAACACCCAATCATGCAACACACAATCATGCAACACACGATCATGCAACACACGATCATGCAACACCCGATCATGCAACACCCAATCATGCAACACCGGATCATGCAACACCCGATCATGCAACACCCGATCATGCAACACCCGATCATGCAACACCGGATCATGCAACACCCGATCATACAACACCCGATCATGCAACACCCGATCATGCAACACCCGATCATACAACACCCCCAATCATGCAACACCCGATCATGCAACTAATTTGCTGCCTGAAGGCGATGGCCTCTGTATCTTTGATCATCGTAAATAATCGCTTGCGTGTGATTTTCGCTCCACTCTCAGACGCTCAAGTCTCCACATTCCGGAAATGGTTTGACACTTTTGGAGGGGCAGTCCCAACCTGCAGTATAGCAGACATCAGCGCCATGGGCCCAGCCCTTTCAAAAGAGCAGGCAAGGGTTCAGTTGACATAATCAAGAGCAACATACTTCTCTTCAGGCAGTTCTCTTTAGACAGCTGTCTTAGTTGACATTGATGCCCAGGCACTAGCCTTCGCATGTTGCGCCTTTTTACAGCCTTATAGTGCCGTCAATATTCCACTTATTTGGCAATAGGATTAATCTTGCGCAATTGTGTAAGGGCATCACAACAGGCGCTTGTGAAGGCAACTAGGCATGCTTATACTCCATTAGGCATCACAACAGGCACTTGTGAGGGCAACCAGGCATGCTCACACTCCTTTAGGCAAGTCCGGTGTTAAGGTTATCCTGTTATATTTGCCTGCAAGGTCTTCATCTTTGCACCGCAAAACCCCCTGTGCCCTGACGGCAACAATTGTGCTGACACACTGTTGACGCACAGCACCATGTGCATCTCATCCGTCTGATCTTAAGTCAAGGGAACGAGCATAGTGGTGCAGCTGGTGTGCAGGTGCTGAACAGGTACATGCAGCACACACGCTCCTGCCAGCACTGCCTCGCTGAGCATAGTCGTGCAAATGGTGTGCAGGTGCTGAACAGGTTCATGGGGAACACACGCTCCTGCCAGCACTGCCTCACTAAGCAAAGTCGTGCAGCTGGTGTGCAGGTGCCGAACAGTTTCATGCAGAACACACGCTCCTGCCAGCACTGCCTAACTAAGCATAGTCGTGCAGCTGGTGTGCAGGTACTGAACAGGTTCATGCGGAACACACGCTCCTGCCAGCACTGCCTCACTAAGCACAGTCGTGCAGCTGGTGTGCAGGTGCTGAACAGGTACATGCAGCACAC
>Ga0307948_1001013_pt1 | contig 19534 bp, 21 predicted proteins | sample OrgLakmetagen280_FD_201824 | JGI IMG/M metagenome (GOLD analysis project Ga0307948, IMG submission 201824) | Saline water microbial communities from Organic Lake, Antarctica - #280 | ecosystem: Environmental > Aquatic > Non-marine Saline and Alkaline > Saline | place: Antarctica: Organic Lake...
ACACACACACACACACACACACGCACACACACACACACACTCACACACACACACTCACACATACACACACGCACACGCACTCTCTCTCACACACACACACACACACACACACACACTCACACATACACACACGCACACGCACACGTGCACGCGCGCGCGCACACACACACACACATACACACACACACACACACACACACACACACAAGAGACACAAGCACGCAGATGCACTTACACAATAATTGGCATGCAAATATATGCGCACTCACTTGAACACTTGTCTTTTGCAAATGCATAACAAATGTTTCGACCAGCTTTTTTCCCAATTACCTCCGAGTAGGTAAGCTTAGACAGACCTCTCGACGTGGCCATTCCCTCCGATTCCCATGCAAGGCTTCTCCCCAAGAGCAACAGCAGGCAGTACCTGAGGAAGCCCCACAGCAAAGAGCAATGCTCCAAAGGTCAGCTACCTTTGCTACTCTACTCAAAGCATTGGCAGGCCAGCCAGACCAGAGTCGGTACAGAGGCATAAACTGGCAGGAAGGGATTGAGGAGAGACACGTGAAAATGAGACCCTTTTACCCTTGACCCATGCATGCCCCGACATGCACACGTGACATTCACTGCGCAGGGCGAGGGCTGATCTGCAACAACACCTGGCCACTCCCTCCGGCCAGAACCACAAGGATGGACAGGAGGTGTTAGAATGGTGGGTGGCGTGGGTGTAGCAGGCACGACTGCAGAGGTTGGCATATGCATGGAGTGCAGGCTGCATGGTTTGGGGTGTAGAGGGAAAAGCTGCACTAGTTCATTATATTCATTAGAGCTGTTTACTTTGGAATTAGGATGAAAAACGTTGCATTGGCAGGGGTAGCAGCAGAGGCCGGTTTGCTTGCCTCAAATTAGTTTGAACTCCGGCTAATGGTGCAAGCACTAGCTCAACGCTCTCTCTCTCTCTCTCTCTCTCTCTCTCTCTCTCTCTCTCTCTCTCTCTCTCTCTCTTGATGCGTGCTGCCTTTGTCAGCTTATGCTTTCACTGAGTTTTAAGTGCATTGTTTGTGATGCAAGATCGAATGGCTGGCCAGGTTGGTGTGTAAACACTGTATGTAAACGTTTTAGATGCTCTTGCCAATTTGTTACCTCGTGTACCTCAAAGTACATTTATGACTGACTGAGGAAAACTAGAGGCCAAGAATGTTGTTTCCCTCACGTACGGAAAGCAAATTTTCTTTGGCCTGGCCACCAGTGCCAGTAAAGCCTGGGCGTTTCAACGAAACGTCAGACTTGTGAAATAGCACTCAACATCATAGGCCAGGGCTTCTGACCCCTCCACGATTGAATCAGCCTGTCATTGCTACGGCCATGGCTAGCTTCTAAAAACCCAAGCACCCCGTCAATAAGTGAAGATGCCATAGATACGAGGGGCAGGAGGATGAGGTATCTGGAAATGTGCGCACTAGCAGCAATGCATGCCTGTGCTCTCCGTACAGCAACCTCCTTTTTGTCCAACTTGTCAACCTCAGGTTTGCTTCCAAGGTAGAGGGGCCACGAGACTTGCAGCTAGAGAGGACCGTTGGGACCTGCCTGAACGCTGGCAACGGTGAGTGTGATGCGGCCCTCCAATGTTTTGGAACTGGTACCGAGTGTTTGTTGCTGACCAAAGGACGTTTGGCTGAAACAAGCTTCTTTCAAAGGCCCATATTTTTGCAGAGGCCAGATGTGCAGGACACCTCTGAGCTACTGGTCACTGTGACCATCTGGTATGGGAGGCTTAACAGTTTTTTTGGCGTTTGTAGGTTCTCACAAGCCATGCCTGCCCGCCTTTCAAAGTCGTCATCGCAGACAGCTCAGCAACAAATCTCGTCTTTGTTCAAGAACCTATTAATGAGCCATGTGTGCGTTCGTTCTTCCACACAGTCTGCAGTGGAAGGCTTGCTTTTCAAAGCAAAATTAAACATCCATCAGCTCAGACTACCCATTTACAAACCTGTAGTTGACGACTTGATCTGGGTGGCTGGCGGCCGTGGCTTGCATGTTAACAGCTATTGTACTGATTATGACAAGGGATTGGCGTATAGCGCTATACGATACATTTCTGTAGCACTATATAGCGATATAGCGCTTGTAAGCAAACGTCAATCCCTGTTTGTGACATATAGACTTTACGACTTTACTTTTGTATGCCCAACAACAATAGCACAGAATTTGACGTACACACTACTTCAATATGCCCTCAATTGCACAGATTTGACATAAGCACACTTTCATTCATACGCCGGTGACGATCGCACTGAGTTTGACGTCAGCGTTACGTTACTTCCATGCTGTGAGGCCACATTACAGAGAAAAGCATTAAAACCATAGACTCAAGGATTATCCTTTGAAGTGGTGCCTGTTCTATTTTGCTCTAAGTTCTCCACCATCAAACTGCTGAGGATAGAGGGCATCGCTTGCTGCACTTGTTCAGGGCATATCTCCAAGTTAGGAATTTTAAATGAGGTCTAGCCAGGACCACAGTGTTGAAATGTACATGCATTTTATAATATTTCTTTGCCATTTATTTGCTGTATTCACATCGCACATGCTTGGTTACGGCCAAACCCCTAAATCTTGCAGTGGACAACCTGTTAAGAGTCCTGGCCACCATAAAGCATGCTGAGGACAGAGCACTCTTGAGTCCGACAGGCACTGCTGCAGGCTTGGTGAAAGAGCGTCAGGTCGACCGCACAAGGTATGAGCTATCCTGCAGTTCTGCCTACTATATACCTGATGACCCACATTAACACGATTCTCTATACCATGTGATTTCTTAGGTGAGACGTTGTGTGGCTGTTTGTGTCTAAGGGTGGTGCAGATCCTCAAATGGTACTTATCCCATGCGCCAGTACTGACTTAGATTTAGATTTACATGGGGGGACCTTCAGCCAGACTGTTCGGCCTGTGACTGGTCCTTGCCAGTCAACAATAAATCGCCAGTGCTGACACTGCGTTGTGTTCCTATCCCTTTCTTACTCACTGTGTCCCAAATCTGTCTCACAAAAGCATTGTACCAAACCAATAGTACCGAACCAGGAGCACCAAAGGGCTGTTGTGGTGTTACAGTGACAAAACGCTCCTAATCAGTTAGAGGGCTGTTGTGGTGTTGCAGTGACAAAACGCTCCTGACTAGCTAGAGGGCTGTTGTGGTGTTACATTGACAAAACGCTCCTAAGCAGTTAGAGGGCTGTTGTGGTGTTGCAGTGACAAAAACGCTCCTGACTAGCTAGAGGGCTGTTGTGGTGTTACAGTGACAAAACGCTCCTGACCAGGTAGCTTGTTCTGAATCAACCGTGATCTCTGTAAGCTGCGCACCACATGCATGTGCGCCCAGAGCGGAACCTGTACATATGGCAATTTTGTGCAACGATCCTGTGGCTGGCAGCGTATGGATGTATGGATTTGTTTGTGGCTGACAGAGACCAGCCAACAGCAGCCAATAACAACTGACGATCATCACCACCTTGTCGTAAACAATGTAGTAATTGCGTACAATGATTTTGAGCTCTGCCATCAAAGCCAAGCTCCACCTAAGAATCCTCCCCTTTGCTGTACGTTTGTGCAGGGATGCGCACTTGGCGGAGCTCTTCAGCTTGTTGGACACCCAAAAAACAGGGTCACTGTGAGTAAACAGAAACCAACATTCACGGACAGCCTATTGTTTTCCCAAGTCAGAGCATGGACTTCAGTTAAGTTTCCACTACTTAGTTGGCAACACTATTGCACCAGGCAGGCTGGCGTAAGAGGACTCCCCTAACGCAATTTGTAGAGTTGGCCAGAACCATATATTATATACGGTAAATTTGCGGTAGTTTTGGCAGTGAATTCACCAAATATAAAGTGTATATATATACGGTTCTAGCCAACCCTAGCGAATTGTGATACCTCCTCCGTGTCGCCCAGACGAGCGTTGTGACTAAACACCTACAGGACCCTCACCGCCTTCTTCAATGGCCTTGAGCTTCTGAGGGAGCACATGAGTGATGCTGAGTTGGAGCTAATCGGGAGCTCTATGGATGGCAGCGGCCGCATCACACTGGAGCAGTTCCTGTAAGTCTGGGGCTGGTGTGGGAGCTGAAAGGAATAGAAAACTGGAAACCTGTGCCCTAACAAGGCGTAAACAACAGTCTGTAAGGAAGGGAAGGAATTGTTTTACTGGCAATTTGTGCCATCAATTCAGGGACAATTGCCTGGCAGTACGCACTTACTCAGAACTTAATGTGGAAGGCAATTTGCCAGCCCATCTAGTGTGTGAGGATTATGGAGCTTGGCTTTTTGAGCAAAAGGGGATGGGGGCAGGGTGTAAGAAGATGCTGCTTTTTTATCAAGCTGTAAGTCATGTCTTGTGACGTCCTCTCTGCATTTCACGTTGTGTATACATAGTCTTGAAATAGAGGGCCTTTTGCTTTCCATGGGTAGAGGGAGTCAAATAGTGAACTGGGATTAGACTACTAGTTGGGATGTAGTCTCAGCCCTTTCTTGCCCACGCTGGTGTGTCACTCTTAGTTTTCGCCTTTGCAGTCGTTCTCAACACTGCTAAACATTCATAATGAAATTCAAACTCAAAGCTTGTGTTGTAGTTGACAAGGATATATCCGTTTCCCACCCGTTTAGAAGACGTCACTAAAACATCCATTGCTCCAAACTTGTGCCTTTGCAGTGCGGTCGTGAATGCAGCTGAGCTGAGCAAGGCCAGCAAGGACACCACATTCCTTCAGCACCTTACTCATGTGCACCCCTCTGAATCCAGTGTTGACAAGTTTCAATAAAGATGTACAGGAAAGCGCAAGATAATTTCAAATGTGCATTTGCGGCCTGGACCTGAACTTTTGTGCTGCTGTGCTATCTACCTAAACACTGCAGTGTACATATTTGCCAATTGCTTTGGAGGCTGCCTCCGTTGTGCTGTTTTAATATGCTGTTAGATTCAGGGAGCTTTTGTTGATTTCTATGGCAAGACATAGTTTACAGGTAAATTCTTGTTTAGCTGCAACAAATCAGCACCGAGTACACACAAGGTAAAGTTACATCGCTATATATGCCTCCGGGGGCATCTGAGCGGAAGTTCGAAAAAAAGCCTGTAATCACACCTAGCTAGACAAAAGGGGAAATGCCTAACAAAAGGGGCCTAAGAGAAACAAGAGAAAGAGATGGAATGATAGAAAAAAGTTGGAGAAAAGGCGAGAAGTTGGAAGCCAAAAAGGGAACTGAAGAATAACCAGCAGAAAAAGTTTGGTCTGAACACAGAGAGTCTTGAAAGAGGCAGTGCCAGTGCACCACATAGACATGCCGAAGATCAAGCCGGCTGTAGAGTACACAAAAGTAACGTATAAACCGCCAGCAGAATGTAAGCGCTTCCCGCCTAGATCAGGATAGAACACTTCTGGGATGAACCATACACCAAATCAAGAACCTAAGAAAGAAAAATAAAGTGTCCAGGCTTAAGACACAAAAAGCGTTGAGAGACCGAGTAGAGCTCCTTCAAGTTCAGTTACAAGGAGTGACACAGATTTGAATGCTGGACGGTGCATTACACTTAGGCGGAACAGACGGTTCAAGCAGTGTATGAGCAGCAATTTTAGGGCGAAGCCCATGGGAAGTTGTGCACGCCTCAATTCCTATCTCATAAGGAGCCGGTTTCAGGCCAAGCCAGCAACCCTCCTGATACCCATTGATTTCTCCTATCCTTTTCGCGGTGGAGGAGCTTTACGGTACTCGGTACCAGAGTGGCTCCTTTTCCTTAATTAATGTGGGGAATGCTTTCACTGCCTGCATAGTTTTTTCTTTTTCTTTTCCTTTTCCTACTGCACCATTCACCTGCTCCCACAACTCGAACTAGAAAATTGTGCCCAGCTTTATGTCATGACATCAGAAAAATATAAAAAAGGTGCACAAAATTGTGGTGTCTTAAACCGAAACGTACAGGTGGAGCATTTCCAGAGACTCTTCACATCTTTCTGCAAATCAAACTAATACGAGCCCACTGATGGAATAGGGTCCAAACTCCTGCAGAAAAATGTGGAGGTGGAATAATGTTAAGAGAAGGAATTACAACGTTACTTGGCAATGATCACTTACACACACCCCTGAATCAGACAAATGCTTAAAAAATTTCTGGATTGAGTTCCAGACTCGCTCATCAGAACCGATAAACACTCCTCAATTCGTCCTCGAGATTGCTAGTTTGGTGGCAGTCTGGTGCTTTTGCAATGCAACAGAAATGATGTGAATTGTGATGGTGTGTCCCCCTCTCTTTACCTCTGTGAATACACTGGCTGTGCGGCTGTGTTACCAAGCAGCATCGGAGGTCCTTTCTACTTAAGCACACTGCTGAGAGCAAATGGTCGAGCTTAGCACTTACATATACACCGTACAATTACACCTGTGCCTACCTGCATGATAGCCTCGCGCTCTTGCAACCAGCTAGAGGGCCGTGGTGGTGTACGATGAATACCACGTGCCTGTGCGAAAATGGAAGGTTGCAGAAGCATCCGCTGAACACGAGCTGTGCTTTACATGTTTGTGAATCTTGAAAGGTCACATCACATGGTGATCAACTGTTCTCTTCTAACAGGCAAGTAGCACGACCATCTTCTGTTGTCATTACGCAGGACATCCCTTGCTAGCATTGGTGGAAATATTGCTACTTTTGCAATGCAACCACAAACGTGAACTAGAGCATTCATTTCAAAAACTGCACCTGTCCTTCCATTGTAGGTGTAGATGAGATGCGATTGCTGCTGTTGGGCAGGCTACGTCCACCACCAACGCTACTGCTGCTACCGTTTCCCCTGCAGAGGAGGAGAACGACAACTTAAAAGCACTTTCAGCATGGATGAATGGGAAGTTTGGAGGTCTGCACCACTCAAAGGGTGCAATTGCCACATCCACCAAAGTATAACGGTAAGCAGTAAGCAATAAACGCGCCCTCTGCACACACCTGCCCACTGAGACAGCCTTTGAACCTTGACTGCGAGACATGGTGCCGTGCGGCTGTCCTTTCCTTCCACGTTGCTGCTGTTGTTGAGGGCTACTGTCTGCGTACATTACAAAGCTTGTGGCATTGTTCAGCTTAACTTCATATATCATAAAGGACGTTAAGAATGGTGATAACAATGCATGCTTACATACGTGTCACTGGCACAGGAGCTGGATCTGTGCCAGCAATTCCAGATAAGCCAAATTGAAGCAAACACAATGCAGCAGAAAAAGCTATGTGCAGGACAGCCTTAGGGAGGATGCTGATAAACATTAGCAAAATCGAGACCCTCTTGCCCAATGCATATTATCACCTGCAAGGCCAGGTACACTCTCACTCTCATAACCAGGCGCACGGCGCATATGCACTGATAGATTTACAGGCAAAACCGCACCGGGTAAGCTGTCAGCTACATCAATAGGCTCTGGGCCTCCTTGGCGTTTTGCTCTCTGATTCAGCTTTGCCTGTGCAAAAAAGTGTGTGCAAGTACTTTTATGTGGGTGTATTTTGCGTACATTGCAAGCTATGATGGAATGTCAAGCCTGAAATATGAAAAACGAGTGTGGAATTTCATTTTTTGCTTCTTCGACTGCATTTGCTCAAAGCATACACATTCTTTCCCCTAATCTCTGGTCATATCAAGTCCCACCGCTTGCCCTCCTTTTTTATAAACTGAGCTCGACACTCCCTCGTACTCTCAACTTTTGTCGGATTTGCGGCTGCAACCTTGTTTTCTTCGTGTGACTCTTTTTATACAACATCCACACGCTTCTTGGCTTTCACCTGTTTTTTGACGGCTTTACGCGCTGCTTTAGCCTCAGCCTTATGTGCATCGGCAGCGGCAGCCTCCAGCTCCTTAGTGGAAGCCTGTTGATGAAGAACAATAGAGATACAAACAAGGATGGTGTTCAGGCTACGGGCACGTTATTCGTAATGGATTGGCTCAGACCCTGCGCATTTGTTGTGATTCTTCTAAATGGTAGTTGCTCACAAAAAAGGCACCAAACTATCTTTGTTTATCCTTACTTGCATAACCTTTCAAAGCCATAAACGGTCTATCAATTGAACGGATTCTCAGGGGTAGGGTGAGGACAGTAATCTGTGGTTTGCGCACTCGTGTTGTCATTCGATTTAACATGCTCAGTCGCAAGCATGCTTTCCAAAATCACACTTGCAGCCCCGTTCGATTCACTACCTGCTGCTCAGCTTCAAGGCCACTCATATATCCACCCCCCATTCCGTCAGACTCTGCTCCACCCTGTGCATGGGGTGAGATTGCGAGTAGTTGTGTGAAAGCGTGTAGTTGTTGAGGACGAGATGGTCACCAGGCGTGGGATGGGGGAACGCATCAGGTGCACGTAGCAACTTATCATTGCTAGGAGGTTGAGAGGCAGAAGGCAACTGCTGTTGAACCGAGTCAAGAGCGCTTCTGAATACCGACTGACCGCACCTGCTCCTCTTCCTCTTCCTGGCTGCTCTCCTCTTTGCCAGCAACTGTGCGTGATGCCCTGCGTGCTGCAGAGTCCATAGACAAAACTGCAGACACAATAATTGTGGATGACTGTGCAGTGATGAGCCACTAGACCTTGTACAGACACGAGTTGCTCGAGAACAAATGCCAATTCAGAGTTTGAGACTAGAAACTGCACGCAACATTGCAAACACCCACTACGTTTGGAATATTAACCGCACAGTCGTGTGTAGGCACACACACTCCTCAGCAATGTGATGTGCTGTGGTGATCTATGGAAGCAAGGAAATTGTTAAGACTGGTAGAAAAGCATATGCGCACTTTGCCATGGCAGCTTGTCCAAAAGTCCATCACAGAGTGCGCATAATTCCGTCCCAAAATGACCCCCCCCCAAAAACACTGTCCTGACCCCCCACACTTATAACAAGGGTGTTAATCTGCTCAGAATGTAAGCAGCTATCTGCCTGTACAGTTTTCTTGCCAAATAAAGTAGCACCTGAAGAGTTATGGGGCAAAAGCTGATATGCGCACGCTCTTGCACTGACTACCTGTTTAGTTCACAAATCCAGCCAAAACATTGACCAAAGCACTTTTACTTCATTCATGCAACTTATATATAGTGCGACACATGAACTGCAAGTTTGGAATCAATTGCTGGTAATTTGCTTGAACACACCCCCGCGGCCTACTTGGGGGCATTCCATGCATTTCTGTAACGGGGCACCCAGACCCCTCCCCTAAATCACTCAGCAAGGGTGCCAATTGAACGGGCTCGAGCTGAGGAACCCAAAGTATATTCAACATTTCGTAAAAGTGTCCCAGTAAAATTTTGGAGCACCCCCCCAAAATCCCCGACCTCCCCTGCCCCCGGACCCCTCAGAATTGACTCATTTGTATACCAAACGATAGAATTGGACGCCAGGGTTACGAATAAGTAATTTTAATTGACAAGTGACGCCAAAAAGTTATGATACTTACAAGCTCCTGTCCCATGGCATACAATACAGCATCTTGCTTGCTAGCAATAGCAAACAACTCTGACATCAGTTAAACTGTGTGGCTGCGTTTGCTACTGGGTGCTCCGCCTTTTGAAGCTTTGCAACATCTTTCTGCCTATTTGCACCACAAAGAGGTAAGAGGAAAAAGTGAGACTCACGCTGGCAGTGATAACGTAGCCTCGTTACTATCGCCGCACCATTACTGGCAATATTTAGCAAATTCATAAAACATTCCTGAGTCAACCAGACTAAAGACTCTCATGTAATGCTCCTTCTATCTGTATAACTATCCACACTTTGGCTAATATTACACTAAGCCACCTGAGTCACGCAGGTAGAAGGGCAGTCCGCAAGAGAGCACAAAAGGCAGGGTGGCCATGGTTTCTTCTGGAACGCCGACCCCTTCCACTGCCTCTCGTTTAGTCACCAGGTTGTACTTAGAGTTCTGGAGGCAAAAAGAGGTTGTAGCAAAACTGAGATGGCGTTGAGCATTCGCTTTTTTAAAATCATGATCTTACCACAAAGGAGCAGAATACCCGAGGAGTGAGTGCAGAGTAGTGGAAAATGAGACGGAAACTCTCACCAACCATGAGGCTTGTTTGCTGTAAACGCTTGTCTGCTTGTAACCAACTGCATTTGAGGCCATGGCTTGGTTGCTTGAGTAACAGAGAAGGCTAAACCGTCTCAATAGGTTAAGCGCGTTCAAAACCTTCTCCGTTGAAGCTGATATTTTTAGTACCTCAGTGCACTTCCGTCTGGAGATTTAGTTCAACCGTTGTTTAAGGACGATCGTTTCAGCTGCTCTCCAAGCAACGCAACGTGTCTAATGCTGGATCCAGGGCAAATCATCTCACAAGTTTTAATCCAGCCAAAACCTTCAATCCCCAAAAGTACATTACCATGTCGAAGGATATTTGTTGTCGAACAAGCTTTAGCACATCAGATCACATCGACACTTTAGCCAATGAAAAATTGGGAAGTATTGACACGTGCACAAGAATCTTTAGTAGCACGTCACACACACAGGCACAGACACAAGGCACAAGCATACGCGCACACACACACATACACACACACACCTGTGGCTCGCAGGTTAAACAGAGCCGTACATTAAGTAGTTGGAACATGTATGGCGTAGGGTGCTGACACTCCACACACAGGGTCCGTTTCACTGCAAGCATCAGTTGGGCACAGTACAATAGCTGTGTACAGATGAGTGGTTTGGCACACAGAACTGCATCTACAAGAAATTGTATGGGTGCTTATGGCTCTCAGTCCAAACACAAGAAGCACCCCTACCGGGAGAGTTTCTCAGTTGATGACGCTTGCAATGAGTGCCTACTACAGATATCCATAATCGACAACAGAGCACTGACATACATCACACCTGCTGCGTAGTGACTGCAATATGGTTGATTCATGTACCTCCGCGCTGGGAGCTTCCAGCCATGTGCCTCACAAATGGGTTGCCATATGTGGCAAGCACCTGCGGCCTGCGATTGTGACGGCATGGCAAAGCAGTAAATGAGATGAAACTTGAATATACCAGGTAATTATATATTTCAAATGTGCCTTAAACCCCCTCCAATTCTGCACTCCCACATACAGACAAAGACACACAGACACACACACACAAACATACACACACACGCGCGCGCACACACACACACACACACACACACACACACACACACACACACACACGCACACATACATACATACACCACAAAGGACCATCAAAGAACACTGAATCACTGTAAGGGGTGGAAATTGCATGCCAAGGTGCAATCACATCTAGCTCAAGCAAAAATGCTTTACCTGTTGAAGAGTTTTGCTTGCCAATGCCAACCGAAAAAGATCTCTGGGATCTAAGTGGGTGCAAATCTGAGCGCGATGTGGCATTAGTGGGCACCAGTTTGTGTAGTGCGTGTGTGTGTGTGTGTGTGTGTGTGTGTGTGTGAGTGTGTGTGTGTGTGTGAGTGTGTGAGTGTGTGTGGTGTGTGTGTGTGTATCTGTGTGTGTGATTGTGTGTGTGTGTGTGTGTGTGTGTGTTTGTGCGCCTAAGCACGCACCTCGGCAAAAAGACAATCAGGCAATTTGTACAAGAGGGGGCTGTCGTATTCCTCCATTTCAAAACAATTAAAATTTCTAAATTACAAGAATCGTATTCAGCGAAATTTCATTAACGCGATCCGTGAACTAACGATTTAAAAAGGAATTAACGATTTAAAAAGGAAATTAAAGAAAACCAAACCAAAAAGAAAAACGAAGACGAAGGCGAAAAAGACCGACGTCCTTGGAATGTCGGATGCTATTCTAATTCTTGAAGCGGTCCCCGAAACTGCAGTTTGCAAAGGACAGAGTGAGGAGAAGAGTTAAAAAAGCAACGGAAGCCCCATTCAACCCCAATTGGATCTGATATAGTCGTGTACAAAATATGAAGGGGAGGATCTCAGTTTCACATTGGTATGCCAGTTTTCAACATTCTGTTGGTCACCCGGCAAATGATCAGCTTGGACACGGACCCAGGAGCAATCATAATTTCAAGCCCTCTAAGGTCTGAACAAGCATGCAGCCTTTTTTACTTTTGGCTGAATAAGCGTGGAGCCTTTTCTATTGTAAAACGAGTTGCCTGCGCTCTTGTCCAAAGAACAAAACTCTTTGGCTCCAAAACAGCACGACACAACTCAAACACACCTCATTGTGGTGACGGAAACACTAAGCGAGGACACGACAGCAAGTAGAGAACGTGGTACCTTTGGATCCAGTTGACCAGCAGCATGATGACAAGGGAGATGGCCAGGAGCACAGTGCCAATTACAGTAGCGCCCATAAAATCATACTGCTCTAAGCACTGGAAAATAAGGACGGGCGCAATGAGGTCCTGCAAAGAAGAATAAGATGAGCGACATTTAAAGCGATCTAGGACGCAGCATTTTAGTGGGTCCCCTGTTCACTGGAAGGGGTGGTGCGACATCTGTGTGGAAGTTACAAACAAATGGATGCAGGAAGTTGCCGTCAAACGAGCCATCGGCAAGCCCCTACCAAGTTCCTGAGAGCTTGAATTAACAGACCTCGTAATCAATCAAGTTTGAGCAGCTTCTGACGTACAAGCCCGTCTTTCATAGGAGCAAACTGAGAAGAGCAATCTAGGAAGACAAGGCAAAACCCTCATTTCTCCGTGACAGAAAGCGTCAAACCATTAGCAATTAGAGGAGGATAAACAAAAAGCACTTCAAACAACTTTCACAGGGAGGATCGTTCACCTTGAATGCAAAATTGGAGGAGATAATGACGATGGATCCAAACTCGCCCAGGGCGCGAGAAAAGGCTAGAGCGGTGCCCGTCAGCAAGGGAGGCAGCAGAGGGGGAAGCAATACCTGTTTAGCGAGAGAACGTGAGGTGAATGGACAACAAGCAGGAGCACCTGATTGACAGAGATAGAAAGAAAATAGCACAGAGTGGGTGGTATATGGTATATTTTACCTTTCCTATAACAACCCGAATAAATATCTTTTTTGCTCTGCGGGGTGACCGCGACATTTTAAAATACATATATCAGGAGGATAAAAAAAAAGTAGTGGACGTCACGTCAAATTTCTGGGCGGGAGCCCTCAAAGGACCACCCACCCCCCTACCCCCCAAATACTGCCCCCCCTGGGACGAAAAGGGTACCAATCTGCTCCTTTTCAAATTTTGCATCCATCTGCATCAAAAGGAAATACAATAAATGTGTCTATAAGACGCTGTGAGTCAAAAACAGATTCGGAGCATCCGTATGCATGTTTGCACTAAGACCTAATAAGCTGCTTGTTCCTAACTAGCAAGGTGCGCGCACGCCCTTGGACAATTTGTCCATGTGCCGCTGCTCCTTGGGGCCCATGATGAAAGGCTGCCTCTGCTCTAGCTGCTGCTGCTGCTGGTGCTTGGCTGTGAAGTGAGCTTCCAAGCTGTACTTCCACACCACAGCCTTGCACCCAGCTGGGCACTCCATGAGGTGGTTATTGCAGCCTGCCCTGTCCTTCTCACATGGCTTGCTGGACATGCTTGGCTCTCTTGTTTGTGTCCCGCTGCTTCTTGCATGCTGCTACGTGCTTGTCCCTGTTGCCTCTATTGTCACACTGCTTAAGGCAGTATGGGCACTCTAAGTCATCCATCCTAACACTGCTAACATACACAGCCCATTTGGTTAAACTTCCAGCAGCCTAATGACCTCCCATTTTAACCGATTTCCTCAAAGAGGGTGCCAATCGACAGTTCACAAGCTCAGGAGTCCATTGATATATTTGAGATTTCGTGAATTTGGCTCAAAAAAATTCTGGAGGGGGGGTCCCAAAAGGTCCAAACCCCCTCGAGGACCACCCTCCCCCGACCCCCTCGGATCGGACCCATTTATATATCAATCGATAGCTCTCAATCTCAGGATTCCGAAAATACAAATTTTAATGGGATTGACACGTGACGTCCAAAAGTTATGCTCACTGGGGCCTCCTGTATATATGTATATATTTTTTCGACCCTGCCAGGTTGTGCAGGGTTGGTGATATTAACCCTTTCCGGGTTGCTGCCTGCTCTGAACAGTAAGAGGTACCCCCCGCCCCGTCTCCTGTCCCACAGCACCAGGCAGCCTCAGCCTCACCAGCAGCAGCAGCAGCAGCAGCCCCAGCCCCAGCACCAATTGCTCCCGAGGGAGAATTCCGGAAAGCGAGCCGCGGCGACAGCCGAGCAGCAGGACACCGTCCGAGCCAGCAAGCAAAAGCGGAGCGGGCTGAGCGCCGAGGGAGGAGGCAGTTAACAAAAGGCCGATTGGCAGGCCAAAGAAAGATTGCTACGGTCTCACAGTCACACACACATGCACACACACACACACACACACACACACACACACACACACACACGCACGCACGCACACACACACACACGCACGCACGCACGCACGCACGCACGTCGGTGAAGGTCTTCCAAGGTGAGGCCCCTAAAGTCCAGGCCGCCTCCTCTAGCTCTACTTGCATTTCCTGAAAAAAAAGTTAACGCGACAAGCAAAAGATAAGGCTTATACATTGAACAAATATTAATAACGTAAGACGTTGTTTGGATCTGCAGCTCCACTTCACCACAGAGCCAAGTTCAAGAGAAATTGCACAGGCGCGCGCCTGTATGATGGGCTGCATTGTTCGTACAACAAAGGGGTAACACCATCGCCATTCATCAATACAAGGCACGATTTCCAGAGAAAGTGCAAAGGCACGCACCTGTATGACGGGCTGCATGGTCCGTACAACAAAGGGGAAGGACACAAACACCATCGCCAGTGCCACACCTAGGCGTGTGAACACCACCTGCATTACACAGGAGAGGTGTGATCTTAATGGTGAGACTGGGAGCAAGAAAAAAATGATCTTGCGCATGAACCTTGACGGGTAAGGTTGCGTTTTGAGTGCGTGGCACGTCTTCCAACCCTGCCCAGAATGCCGAAGGAGTTGCCAAAACACAAAATGCTACGATGCCAAGTGCATTGATTACATGACCCACCGACAGGCCAAGGCTCTCAAGTAGGCGTCCCAGGATTGCCTCGTCACTGCACGCAAGGGTAAGCAAGGTGATCGTTGAGTTGATGTTGGTGGCATGGAGTGGTTCAGGAGTGAGCAAGTGACAATTGAGATGACATGAGCAGCCAGTGGGGATTTACAGAGCGTACAAAAATTTTGCTGTTGTGACCGGCTCGTTTTGCCTAGCCCAAATTGCAAAGATACTCCAATGACTGCGTCCTGAAAATGTGAGTTTTTGTTTGAATCAGAGTTAAATTTCAACTAAACTACCACGGGTTTCAGAGCTTTCAGCTGCCCACCTACTTCCCAACTGGAACGCATGATGCAGCAACAACTAGATAAGTCCCTGCTGGTAAACACAAACACACGTACGCACGCACACCTCATATAATAATAAGACTGACCTGTAAACTGTAGCAAGTGTGAGACCAGCTACAGAGGTTGGTAAGGCGAATGGCAGGTCTACTGCAGCATCAATCCACTTCTTGCACGGGAAGTCATACCTGTGCGTATTGCAGCGTGGGCAAGCACTGAGTAAAGTTGCGGGTTCTAGATGAGTCAGGTGTACAGGTGCCGTTGCTCAATTCTTTTGGACTTACGGACATTGAAGCTGGAGAAAGAGAGAGAGAGAGAGAGAGAGAGAGAGAGAGAGAGAGAGAGAGACAAACTGCCTATTTCATGATTAGTACGTGGGGGTTCGGTGCCTGCTCAAGCCTCTTTGGGCAGGTCAGATGCAATCCACTGTTCGGATTTTGCTGTGGCCTGTCAATCCTCGCAGACGCAGGATAAAATGAGAGGAATCCGGCTTAGTAATAGGGCTTTGACAATAGCAGATTCACCTTGTGTGTGTCAGCAAGGCAACTTAGTACAAATGGAAGAGAGGGAATTGCCTAATTCGTGGCCGCAATTGCAGCTTGGAAAAATGACAAATAAGGCTGCTGAACTTTTGTGCAGCGTACTTGGGTGCGGGCGGGTGTGATAGAGCACTCACTTGACAAGCACCCAGGCCAGCAGAAAACCAAACACTGCATTGATCGCCGCAGCAGCCAGAGCACAGGAGAAGGACACGTAGTAGGCGTGCATGGCCACAGGCTCTAGCGCGCGGTCCATGAATACACTGAAGGGCGTGGTGCTTGCCTTGCTCTGTGTAGTGAAATCGGTAGTGGAGGGAGGGGTGGTGTTTGTTCAGCGCGCTGCACAGAAACACCGGCACTCACATACGTGATGAGCAGTGCCGATTGGGGAGCCTTGCCGTTCAGGGCGTGTGGCGACCCTTGCTAAACCAAGTGAGTTGCACAACAAGAGCTCTTTACCGTGATGCGTGCTAGTGTGTGGCATGTGCTAGAGTGTGAGGTTAACTCACCAGCAGAGCAATGATGGGGATGACGAGCATGAAGACCAAGTAGGTGATCATAAAAGTCCATGTCAGAGGGGCTGTGGGGGGCAGCCGCAATTTGCCTTTGTGGGTGGAAGGGAGGGGAGGGAGATTGCTGGTGTCGGAGGAGTACTGCTGGGGAACCGTTTGGGTCGGAGCTTGGGAGGGGAGCGAAGGAAATGGGGGGCCACTATATGGGAATTCCGCACTCCCTGCAGCGGCCACCTGTGCAATGGTATGAGAGCCTCTCCTCCTGGTCCTGGTCCTTGACATGCATGCTGCTGCAGAAGGGGGAGGCAGCGGACCCCGGAGACTGAGACCTGCTGACAGTATGCGGTTAGCTTTAGCGCATGGCCCAAGGCGTTAAGGCACTTTCAATGGCACAGAAAAGCATACCACACACCTCTTCCTCCAGCAGACCTCAAGCTGCATTCTTGCATTGCGTGCTAACCTTCAGCTCATTTCATGCCCCTTTCTTCATTTATTCTTGTTACATAAATCATTAAGTTAAATTAAGTTGATTTATAGAAGGTGGAAGGGAGAAACTTTCTCTCGTCCTGACATCTCCCTGAGGTTTTAACTGGGATTTTCTGGAACAAGAGCAAAAATGGTGAAGACCACGAAGGGAGGGCGGGTCATGAACCCTGCGGGTAGGCTTCGCTTTTTCCCCTGCGACGCACATGCGCACACACATGCACACACACAAACACACACACGCACACACACACGCACACACACAAGCACACACACACACACACACAGACACACACAAACACATACACACAACAGACACGCATGTAGCCACACATAAACACGCATGCACACAAGCACAAACACACTCATATACACATGCTCACAAGCACAAATGCACACATATACACACGCCTGCGTGCGCGTGCGCACACATACACACACACGCACACACATAGGCACACACACATACACGCACACACGCACACGCACAGACACATGTACACACACATACACACGCATGAACAAAAATACACACACATACACACCTTTACTCATACGCGTGCACACACACACACACACACACAAACACACACACACACACACACACACACACATAGACTACAGGTTGCAATACCGTGTACAATCCCAAACACAAATACACTGGCATGTAAATGCGATATCCATGCACTCACGCATGCATGCAACATGCTCCAATCAACTTGTGTCGTCGTAAATGTGCATGCGTGAGCAATAGTATGCACACAAGCAGGTAGCCATGCACACATACATGCACAATTTACACATGTGCAAACCCCAGAAAGAACATGAGGATTTACAAGTACGCTCACTTTCTTATCTTGGGTAGTGATGGAATCCTACTGTTCTGCATACTTGCACAATCACGTACACACAAGCACGCACGCACATTCACACGTACATAAATTTTACCTATCTCCAGATGCCCACCGCAAGGAGCAGCGCAAGAAGGAGGTGAACCGCAACAAGCTGGAGCGCAAATACACACGAGAGGCGTGCTCCAATCGAGATAAGCCTGAGCAAATAAGGGAGCAGCTGCAGGAGCTGATCACTAGTGGTGAGGTTGTGTGTGAGTGTTTGCGTGCTATGCACCCAGTAGTTTGGCTTCTGCATAGAACACAAAAACAAACAAATATGCGCACAACATACACATTCACACACACACGCGCACACGCACTCACATGTGTACAAAAACACATGCAAACGCGCAGAGGAGGCTGGGCCCCTGAGCAAAGCACTGCGCCTGAAGAAGCGTGTGCTGCAGGAAGCATACGAGCATGCGCTGCAGAAAAGAAAGGTGGGCCGTGTTAAGGGTCGCAGGCACTCTCTCAGGTCGCAGAAGCGTGTGCTGCTAGCAGACTTGTGCAGATTGAAGTAGAGTGCGCGGGGCCCTGTCTTGCAGAAGGAACAGGTAGATGTGAGTACATATAGAAGGGCAGAGTCGGTCCGACTTGTGCTGCAAAAAAGCAGGTGGGAGCATATGAGCTTGCATGAAGCAAAGAAGAAAGTAGCGAAGAGCGATGAGAGACGCGTGTTGAAGAAGTGTAAGCTTAGAGCTGCGCAGAACAAGGGTGCGAGCTCAAATGGTCGGATGAGTCAACCAGGTTGAGTTGAGGTCCACACTAAGCTGCAGAGGCTCGGCTAGAGGTTGGGAGGGCGCTCCCATGCAGCCCCACAATTGAATGCAATCACAGCACCCACATTGCAAGCATGCTCATGCGCAAAACTTTTCATGCAAACTCCTACGCACTCACAAAGTCGCACAATACATGTATGCACACCAAGACTGACTCACATGTACACATAAAGACTGACTCACATGTACACACACAAAGACTGACTCACATGTACACACAAAGACTGACTCACATGTTTACACACAAATACTGACATGTACACACTAAGACTGACTCACATGTTTACACGCAAAGACTGACTCACATACCCTGGAATGAAAACTTTTGATGAGCGTGGCCTACTTACTCCCTGCTGCACACAAGCGCACAAACATGCACAGACAAACATATATAACACACACAGACAGTAAGTAATGCATTAACCCAAACATACCCACACTCACGCTGCGTAGGATGACGATCTGAAGCACAAGTCCACAGACGTACCTGGCCCCCCCTCTGCCTCTGCTGCCACCCTCCGCCCCGAAGACTCCCGCTACTACCACCCCACCCTGAACCCTACCGGCAAGCCACCTCCTGGCAAGGTGCGGCAGTTCAAGTGATGATGATTGGGAGCTGGCTTGCCGCTCTGGCTTGCATTGGTTTGCCACGCGGCCTTGCAGCTCTCTATTACTTGCTATGTACCCTAACCCCCACCCGCATCACACTACCAGTGCTGGCCTCGTGTAGGGTGAGGACACTACACACGCACACGCACACATACACACACGTTCACCTAGACAAACACACAGGTTCACTACACACACTTGCTTTTGCACTCACACAAACACATACACACATGAAAAATACAGGTTGCAGCTGGCCTCATCACCGCCCCCACCCCTGCAGCTCCTGCGTCTTCCAGAAACATCAATATCCCTCGACCCAAGCCCCCCCCCCTCCCAGCTGGCCCAGCGCCAAAGCTTCCCCCTCCCCCAGC
>Ga0307948_1001019_pt1 | contig 19480 bp, 19 predicted proteins | sample OrgLakmetagen280_FD_201824 | JGI IMG/M metagenome (GOLD analysis project Ga0307948, IMG submission 201824) | Saline water microbial communities from Organic Lake, Antarctica - #280 | ecosystem: Environmental > Aquatic > Non-marine Saline and Alkaline > Saline | place: Antarctica: Organic Lake...
CGCTTTGAGCGGTCCAGCACCCGGATCGGGGTGTCATCTGCGTGCAGCAGGTCGCTGCACATGATGTCAGCCTCAATCCGTTCAATCAGCGGCGACAAGGTCTTCATGGAGCGGCCGCACCAGCCGATCCCGATCTTCTCATCATCGCTCCACCGCCGCCGGCGTTCAAACCCAAGAACTTCACCCCGCATCACACACCCCGCCTAAGACACGTCGTTAACGACGTCATTAAACACGTCTCTTAGATCAAAAAGCCGGGATCAGGCAGGCGGTGCCAATCGAGCGGTTACTACCAATAATGCAAATCGACATTAGCTCATCAAACTCAACCCTCGCCATGCTACTTCTCCCATATGCAACTGATACTAGACCCAGTCTAACCTGCTGGGTGAAGCAGCCGGTACATCCCGGTAGCAGACCTTGGGCTGTCGTTTGACCGTTGCCATGCAGCTTCCCGAAAGCGGAGATTCAGAACTGATTTTTTCGCCATAGTTCTAGCCCGCTGCCACCGTGAGACTGATCGCGCCGGGCAACTCTTGTGAAGGCGCGTCATAATCTTGCTGCCTCAGAGCAGAATGTTCCATTGGCTCTGGAAAGTATTTGGCGGCAGAGTGCCTTGGAATACCAACTAATGAGAGAAGACTATGCTCCAGACACTTGGAATTCTGTTGGGCTGCCAGTTGCTGGGAGAAGTAACTGCGCGGGGCTTTGGCATTGCAATGCCCGGCCCGGTCTTCAGGTCTTCAACTGTCTGGCGTTTGCGCCACTTCGCGACAGTCTTGGCGTTGATGCCCAGCTCCTTGCTCAACTGCGCGAGCGAAGCTTGCCCCTCTCGGGACATTGCTTCGCAATACCCTGCCGGGCAATGGATCGCTGTATAGCAGCTCTGACGGCGTGCGTGCCCTCCCGGGATCATGCTGCGCATGACCCTGCCGGGTAATAGTGCGTGGCGCTACCATGACGAACTTGTCCCATAATGCTTCCTTCCATTCCTGAGAAAGGATCACACCATCAAACCGTGGAATCAAACACCTACATGACCTGTTTCGAGGGTACCTAATTTATCCATTTCCTGCTCGTTCCCACGACGGTGGCATTGGCTTTACCGCTTCGGGACAATCAGGACACAATCCTGACCTCGAAAGCGCCGATCGTACTGGCTTTGCTTGCAGGCTCGATCGTCGCGACAGGCTTGGCCACTCTGCTGGCACGGGCATTTGGTCTGCCGATCGAGATCCTGCTGTCGTTGGCGCCAAAGTCTACGACCGCGCCCGCGGCTCTCGGCATCTCTGAAGCAACCGGAGGGATGCCGGCACGGACAGCAATGTTGGTCATTCTGACAGGGATCATAGGGGCCGTGACTGTAGTGCCATTGATGAATTTACTGCGGATCACCGATTGGCGGGCGTGAGGTTTTGCCGCCGGTGTTGCCGCACATGGAATTGGAATAGCCCGCGCATTTCAGGTAAACCCTTTGGCAGGGGCCTATGCTGGCATCGCCATGGCACTTAACGTTGTGCTGACAAGCCTGATCGTAGCGCTGTTTGTGCGCTGGCTGGTTTGACGCGTATTAACTCAGCACTCAGGAGGAGTGCGGCTTGGCGTTCTCCGTCCTAAATGGATGGTGTACCCTTCGGCTGGGAGCGTACATTGAATGGGTTTTGCGCCAAGGCCCGGTAAGGGCCGTTATTTGCCGCCAATCACGGTCAAGCCGAGCAAACGCCAGATCTGCATGCCGCCCCGATAATAGAAAATGCGGTTCGCGGGGTAGCCAGCCTTTACCATGTTGCGGATCGCGGTAGGGGACTGGCCACACCAGACTCCATTGCAAAATAGCGCTACGGGTTTTGCTGCCGCACAATCCCAGCCATCGAAATCCGGTTCACACCCCAACTGTGAAAGTTCGTCCAAGATATAGGTATAGGGAATGTTTATCGCTCCAGGTATCGTGCCACCCTCGAACCAGTCACGGGTCCGGCTGTCCAGCACCACGGCCTCAGGGTCTTGAAGCATCTCGATCAGTTCCAATTCGCCGATCGTAGTCACCCCTTCCGCAGGGCTGTGGGGTTGAATGCAAAAATCGGGACAGCGACGGGATGTCAGGGCCCATTCTCCGCTTATTTGGTTTTTCGTGTCCTGAATTCTGTCGACCGCGACCATACCGTTCTCGGTAGGCACGATGACCGAGAGCATGTCTTTGGTGATGCCCACGTCATTTTCTGCCATCGCACTACCTGCGAAAAGTGTCAGTGCAATTATACACGCGAGATTTTTCATGACCTGCTCTTTCAGATTGCATCGGTAGCTCTGAGAAAGAGCGTAATGGACGAATTGTGCTGCGTCACGACAATTGACCCGGCCCTGAGTCGGCAAACCGTGACGAAGAACGGTTCTCTCTTTCGACGACGGTGACCAGCAGGGTGAAAAATGCAAAGCTTTGGAGCCTAATTTCCCAGACCAACGCAAGAGCAACAAGCAATGCTGATTTTCAAGCGCGCTCACGCCTCAAAAGGCCGCGGACTGCGTCACGTTCAAGGGCGATACCCGTCAAAGGGGCTTTGCAGCTGTTCAGTCCTGTGTCGGGCTGTTTTGGACTACAACAGGGGTTTCAAAGTACTGAAAGCGGGGAGTGCTGCCAAAAGTCTCGGCGACACGTGCGCAAAACGCTTCTCCGTGCGCTTCCTGCGCGTCGGCAACACTGTCCCAAGTATACACACCTCCGGCAATTCCGGCCACTGGATCATAAAGGTAGTTCTTCCGGTGCAGCTTGGGATGCGCTCGCCAGATTTTGGCGCTTTCCTCGAAGAGGGTTACGACGCGTTCGCGTTCCATCTCATATTTAATCTCGAACGTAACAATCTCGGTGATCATCGGTGGTCCTTCCTATTTCCAGAGATGATGACAGGCGCGTCGGGGAATTGCCAGGCGCAAGCCGCTGCGAAAGGTTGGTCTAGTGGGTTGCAAAGCTACACTCTGAGAACTGCCGTTTTGGGTCAGTCGGCGCTTGGGCATAGCCGACTTCGGCACAAATTTTTACGGACGGTATCGCACTTGATCGCAGCTATAAATATACTCATACACGCGTATTTCATATTTTTACTGAGCGTTCCCGTATGCGGTCAAGGTCAATGCGCTCTCCCGCACCCAAATCAAACGCCAAATCAACACCGGATCGGAAAAACCGCACCAGTTCACGTAAGCAGGCAGTGTCATGCAGCCGCGTACAAAGGATCGCGACTAGCCGTTGCTCAAATGCAGTTGCCGCGGTGCCCCGCTTATCGCTTTGCACCTGGCCTCGTGACAAATCCCGTGGCAGCATGAAGTCGTGATCACTTTCCGCCCTCTCTATGATGATCATCCCGACCTTGCGCATTCGCCGCTCCTGCGCGCAGCGTTGCTGCCGCTGCAGTACACTCAGAAACATTCTTTAAGTTACTGAAAACAAAAGATGTTGAACAAGAGCTGCACCGGATGCAAATACGGTACTTATACTGCGCTAGATCGAAGCTAGGTCGCAGTAGTCAGCCCTGAAAGCTTTCAAGCCATTGTTTTTACTTTGTAATTTTGACCCACACGTCTTCACATTTATTCGTTAAGTAATTGATACTAGTGAGTTTGGTTTTTTGTTACTTGCTACGTACCCCCAAACGTACCCCCACCTTGCGTAGATAAGCGCACCAGTTGGTGTTCAAGGGGCGTAAATGTGAGCCTGTATTTCCATGAAGGCTTGCTTGATTTCAGGTATCGCACCCAACGCGCTTTTTGCGCCGTTGGTCCCGCCATACCTAACTCGCAGAAAATCACCGATCTTTGACAAGGCTAGCTCATCTACCCCGTGGATTTCGTAGGCAGACAAAACCGCTTCTAAGAATGAACGCGTTTCACCATCCAAATTCGCTAGCCCTGTCGATCTTGCCGCGTTTGCACGTTCTGATCGCAAGTGAGGGGCGAGGGTGAATTTGACGCAGGCCAGCACATCAAATACGTCACTGTTCGGGGCGTCGATCAAGCGCTTCATGTCCTCTAGGCGTCCAGCATCATATCCACAGTCGGCGAGCACCTTGAGGAACTGAACCCGCGTTTCGGGATTACTCCAGATTTCGCGAAGCTCATCCTCTCCACTGACCAGATCGCCAAGATCGCCGAACAATTGTTCCATGAACTCTTCGCCCGAGATCATTTTGCCATCATGCGAGAAATACGTGGTCGTCGCGATATAGCGGATCTTTCGTTCTTTCCCGTCGGCCAGCTTAACCGTAATCTTCGGTTCGGATTCTTTTTTTGGTTCGGGCGCTACCCCCGTTCCTCGTCCGGTTGGTGGATCAGCTTTCACCTTTGGCGACGCAGGTTCATCGGGCGGCAATGGCTCACCATCCCATTCGGGGTCATTGAAATGCTCATAGGCTTTAACGAAGTCAAATAGCGTGAAGAAGTCTTTGCCCTCAAACGTGCGGGTGCCGCGACCGACAATCTGTTTGAACTCGATCATCGACTTCACAGGGCGCATCAGCACGATGTTGCGGACATTGCGCGCGTCTACACCTGTTGAGAGCTTTTGTGACGTTGTCAGGATCGTCGCCACACTCCGCTCATTATCCTGAAATTCGCGCAAGTGCTGTTCGCCCAGCGCTCCATCGTTGGCTGTCACGCGCTCGCAGTAGTGCGGGTCGTCGATGTCTTTGATCTGGTTGATGTAGTCGCGCACGGCGGCGGCGTGGTTTTGCGTGGCGCAGAACACCAGCGTTTTCTGGCGCGGGTTGATCTGGTCCATGAACTCATGGATGCGGCTTTGTTCGCGTTCGGGAATGATGATCTTCGCGTTGATCTCGGCCTCGGTGTATTCGTGATCGGGGTCGATTTCGCCGCCTGTCACTTCATCGTCGGGGTCAAACACGTAGGTGTCGATGGTGCTGGCCATCTGGCGCACTTTGAAGGGAGTCAGGAAGCCGTCTTCTATCCCGCTTTTCAGGGCGTAGGTGTAGACGGGTTCGCCGAAGTAGCCGTAGGTGTCGGCGTTGCCTTTGCGCTTGGGTGTGGCGGTCAGGCCCAGCTGTACGGCGGGCTCAAAGTACTCCAAGATACCGCGCCACGTGCTTTCGTCCTTGGCCCCGCCACGGTGGCATTCGTCGATGATGATGAAATCAAAGAAGTCAGGCTCATACTCACGGAAATTCAGATCACCTTCGTCGCCCGTCATGAAGGTCTGGAAGATCGTAAAGAACACGGATGCATTGCGGGGCATCTTGCCCTTTTTGCTGATCTCGCGCGGGTTGATGCGGCTTAGGGCATCATTCTCGAAGGCGCTGAACGAATTATAGGCCTGATCGGCGAGGATATTGCGGTCGGCGAGGAACAGGATGCGCGGCGCGCGACCGGGCACGCCAGACAGGTTCCAGCGCGATTGGTACAGCTTCCATGCAATCTGGAACGTGATGGAGGTTTTGCCGGTGCCTGTCGCCAGTGTCAGCAGGATGCGGTTCTGGCCTGTCGACATGGCCTCTAGAACGGCGTTGATGGCGCGTGCTTGGTAATAGCGGGGTTGCCACTTACCGCCGTCCGTCTCGAACGGCACTTGGCCGAAACGGTCGCGCCATGCGTTGCCGGTGGGATAGCAGCGGTCCCACAGATCGGCGGGGGGCGGCACGGCGTCCACTTCACGCTCCACGTCCTTGTGCATGTCAATCTCGTGATAGCGTAGGCCGTTGGTGCAATAGGCAAAGCGTGCGCCGATGCGGGTGGCATAGTCATAGGCTTGCCCGCGCCCTTCGGTATGGGGCAGGGTGGCGCGCTTGGCCTCCATCACGGCGAGGACATGACCCTTCATGCGCAGGACATAATCGGCGGGTTTGGGGGCGTTGGTGGCCCCGCCCGACATGATGCGCCCGGGCCAGAGCATTTCTTCGCGGTGGACGCGGGCACCCTCTGTGCGGTCGGGACCGTCCCAACCTTGGGCGATCAGGTCGGGGTCGATCCGCCACGCGCGGGTGTCGGCTTCGGTTTCCGAGGGGCGGGGGGATTCATCAATCATGGATTGAGGTTAGCCCTAAGTGAGTTCGCCCGCAAAGGCCTTTTGTAGGAGGGATTGGCGCAGGTCTGCGATGTCAGTGAGTTTGGTTGTGTAATTAGCTTCGAGGCAAGCCAGTTTTTCTTTTGCGTCTGCGTACAATTTGGCGATTGCCTGCTGTTCTTGAAGATCTGGCAAATATACAGGCAGTTCTTTGATTAGTCCCATATATACTCTGTTTTTCTTGAGGGTGCTTGGCGAGTAAGATCTGCTCATAGCCAAGCTTACTGACCAACGTCGCTGGTGTTGCCGTCAAAAAGCGCGCGGATGTCGTCGACCTTCCAAACGGTGGTGCGCGGACCGAGTTTCTGCGGCTTTGGAAAGCGGCCTTCTTTCACGCCTGCCCATCATGTGGACTTCGAAACGGGGATCGGGCCAGCGGGTGCTAGAATTTGGGAAAGGCGGACAAAGCCTGTTTGGGGAAAGCTATACGGCATTTTTGGTCTCCATCACATTTAATCAGATGCAATGAGACCAACAGCGATTGTTTTAGTCTGTCAGGGAGGAGGAGGGAACAGGAGGGAATAGGTTGCCTATTTCCATCTATGAACTGTCAAATGTCCTTACTATCTCTTTTCTGTTGGTCTTCAACGAATCGCTTACGAGAATTGACCGCTTCGCCCAGTACTTTGACCAACGTCTTCGGATCTAGGTTAAGGCCGAGATCGGCTAGGCCAGAGGAAACATCTTTCTTCATTTGGGATGTGATCGCGCCTCCCGCATAACCATCATAGTAGGCTAAAAGACCTAGAATCACTTTCACTGCGCTATCGTGTTGGCGACTATCGACGCTGTTTAACATCTTGGGCCGTCTAGGCGTCTTATTAGCATTGACCGCTGTGACCAATTCAACTGGCATCTCCAATGACTTGCCCTCTGCCCATTCCACGAATGCGTTTGGCGAAACCTCGTCGTGATTGAGCTTGCTAGTGATTGGCGCGCGTTGGATCAATGAAAGCCGATCTCTAAAATAGTTCAATGCATCATAAGGCGATTGGGCAACGCTACTTTTAAGAGGCATTTTTTCTGGCTTGAAGCCGAGGCTCAGGCAGGTTGCTTCATCCAGTGTCCAGTAGTCCATCTTTGCCCAAAGCTCATAGTCGGGCTTGTAAACACTTACCGCCAAAGCCGCCCGCGTACCAAGGTGGTGGATCAAACAACAAATGCTCAAGTGCAAAGCTATCGAGTCGACCCGGAGACCCGCGAAGCTCCCACAGCTCTTCATCAGTCATCGTATCTAGCGCTTGTTTTGCTAATTCTTCTCGATCTTGTCGGCGGATACAATATTTGTCGAAAAATTCAGGATCATAGGGGCCAATCCCTTGTGCGTGATCATAAATGAGCAGAGGTCGCGGAATATCCAGTAGCGACAATAACCTTTCGATAACTTCTTTTCTATTGAAAAGTTCCATTTTCAAAATTCCAGATCACAAAAATTTGGCAATCTTTAAGCTGCCAACCAAAGCTTATGATGTCTTCAACTCTTCCAAATATCCAGCCCACCAACCTGCAAGCTTCACCCGCTCCTCCCAATGTTCTCCCCGCGCATATGCCCTTCGAACTTCGTTTTTCTCAACATGGGCCAATGCGCGCTCAATGGCATCCGCGTGCCAAAGCCCGCTTTCGTTTGCCAACGTCGAGAAACTGGCCCGAAACCCGTGGGCGGTCATTTCTTCGCCAGAGTAGCCCATGCGGCGCAGGGCTGCGTTGAGCGTGTTTTCCGACATCGGTCGTTTCCAAGTGCGCAATGACGGAAACAGGTATTCGCCGTTTCCGTTCATGCGTCGCAATTCGTCCAGCAAGGGGATGGCTTGATCGGGCAGGGGAACAAGGTGATCACGGCGCATCTTCATCTTTTCTGCGGGGATGGCCCAGATTTTGTTGGAAAAGTCGAACTCGGACCACTTCGCGTTACGGATTTCGCCGGGGCGCTGGGCGAGCACCGCTAGCAGTTGCAAGCCGATGCGGGTGGTGGCTTGGCCGTCGAAACCGTCAATCTCGCACATTAACTGGCCCAATGCTTTAGGATCAGTAATAGCAGCGCGGCGGACGCGGGTAGGGCGGATCAGCGCGTCACGCAGCGCATAGGTTGGATCTTGCTCAGCAACACCGCTGGCGACTGCATAACGAAACACCGAGCCGATGCGGGCGCGTAGACGGTGCGCTGTCTCATAATTGCCTTTGGCTTCTACTTTGCGCAGGGTTTTTAGGATCAGCGGCGCAGTTATCTCGTTTATCGGTCTGTTTCCAAAATCTTGGTTAGCAAGCTTGAGGTGATATTCCGTCTTGTCTAGCGTCGCTTTGGATTTTCCCTCGATGCGCTGCTTGGACAAAAATGCGTCGCCAAGCTTTTTGAAGGTTTCACCTTTCGCAGCTTCTCTTATGCGCTTTTCTTCCTGCTTGGCTTCATTGGGGTCAATGCCCTGCGCCAGCAACGCCTTTGCTGCATCGCGCGCCTTGCGCGCATGTGCCAAGCTGTGCGCGGGATAGTCACCGATGACGAGTAATTTCTCTTTGCCGTCGACTCGATATTTGAAGCGCCATGACTTTGAGCCGCTTACTTTGATCAAGATGAACAGGCCCTCAAAGTCACCTACCTTGTAAGGCTTTTCATCAGCTTTGAGGTTTTTGATCTTTATGTCGCTCAGGGGCATCGTGGGGGTACGCACTTTTTCCAAATTTCATCGTACCCCCAATAATACCCCCAATCAGGGGGTACGGTGCTGGATGTTATAAAACAGCATTGGACTAACGATCTCGATAAAACCTATATAACACAGGTCTTATTGGATGTCTTTGGACTATTCTGGATACGTAAATGGTGCCCCCACACGGACTCGAACCGCGGACCTACTGATTACAAATCAGTTGCTCTACCAGCTGAGCTATAGGGGCACTCAGGGGGCGTTTAATCGGATTGTAAAGATCGCGCAAGAGGCTTTTATGCTCCTTTTGTCGGATTTAGACCTCTGCTAGACACGGGCTGAAGTAATCAGAGTAAGTGGGCGGCAAACGATGAAACTGGTCTTACATGCGGGGGTGCATTTTACCGAGGAAGACCGGCTCATGAAGTGCCTGTTGCGCAATGCGGAAGACTTTGCCGTGCATGGAACAAAAGTGCCCGGGCACAGCAAATATCGCGGGATTTTACGCGAGACGCTGAACGCGATGGTCAATGTGCCGCCCTCAGATATGGCACGCGAAGTGCTCATGGACGCCATTCTCGATGAGGGGGAGGCTAAGCGCGTCATCCTGTCGGACGCCAATTTCTTTCGCACGCCGAAGACGGCCGTGCAGCAGGGCTATTTCTATCCCGCGGCTCCGGTGCGCATGATGCGCATTGCGCAGATATTCCAGCGCGACGAGGTCGAGATTTTCATGGCGATCCGAAATCCCGCCACATTGCTTCCGATCCTCTACGGCAAGGCCGAGCATAAGGACCCGGCGGCGTTTTGGGGCGAGCGGGATCCACGCGACGTGGTCTGGTCGGATACCATTAACCTGCTGCGTGAGGCGGTGCCGGACGTACCGATCACCATCTGGTGCAATGAGGATACGCCACTGATCTGGGCGCATATCATCCGGCAAATGGCGGGCCTATCGGATGGAGATAAGATCATCGGCGGCTTCGATCTTCTCAGCTCGATCATGAGTGCGGAGGGGATGGATCGCTTTCGCAACTATCTCAAGGCGCACCCGGTCATGTCGGAGCACCAGAAGCGGCGCGCCATCGCCGCCTTTCTCGATAAATACGCGATCGAGGATGCGGTGGAGGAAGAGCTGGACATGCCCGGCTGGACCGAAGACACGGTCACGGACATGTCGGAGATCTATGACGCGGATGTCGCCAAAATCGCTGCGATGCCGGCCGTCCGTGTCTTGATGCCTTGAGGGCGCAGTCTATTGCTTCAAGTTTAAAGCTTTTGTGGCGCGCGCCGGTGCGCTATGGTAGAGGGACGATCACCTCGAGGGAAAGGACGCGGCCATGAGTGACTTCGACAATGCCTCTCAGGGTGCCAAAATGGATTTCTCGGCGGATATGTCATACACGGATTACCTCGGGCTCGATCCGATCCTGAACGCGCAACACCCGCTGTCGGATGCCCATGACGAGATGCTGTTCATCGTGCAGCATCAGACCTCGGAGCTGTGGATGCGGCTCGTCATTCACGAGCTGGAGGCGGCGCGGGGTGCGATGACGGCGGCTGATCTGCCGACCGCCTTCAAGATGCTGTCGCGGGTGGCGCGCATCTTTGAGCAACTCAACAGCGCGTGGGACGTCTTGCGCACGATGACGCCCAGCGAATATACGGCCTTCCGCCCCAGCCTCGGCAATTCGTCGGGTTTCCAGTCACATCAGTACCGGCTGGTCGAATTTCTGCTGGGCAACCGCAACGAGGCTTTGATGAAGCTGCACAAACACCGCGCGGAGGCCTTTGCCCGGCTTGAGGGCGAGTTGGCGCAGCCGAGCCTCTATCAGGTGGCGATTTCAAAGCTGTGTGCGCGGTTCGAAGCTGCAGATATGGCAGGAGCACCGGGCCGTGCGGATTGGTCCGCGCAGCGCGCCGTCCAGGACCTGTGGCAGCGGGTCTATGAAGATCCGCGCGCGCATTGGGACTTGTATGAGCTGGCCGAAAAGCTGGTGGATCTTGAGGATTATTTCCGCCGCTGGCGGTTCAACCACGTGACCACCGTCGAGCGGATCATCGGCTTCAAACGCGGCACTGGCGGCACGGCGGGTGTGGCCTATCTGCGCAAAATGTTGGAAGTAGAATTATTCCCCGAACTATGGCATGTCAGAGGAGCGCTTTAAGTGTCCAATATCCTGAAAAAAGACGCATTTATCCTGCCCGACGGGGTGATCTACCTTGACGGTAATTCCCTTGGTCCGATGCCCAAAGCGGTGTCGGCGCGGGTGCAATCCATGCTCACCGACGAGTGGGGCGAAATGCTCATTCGTGGCTGGAACGGCGCGGGCTGGATGGACCAGCCTTCCCGTGTGGGCGATCAGGTCGCGCGGATCATCGGCGCGCCGCAGGGCACTGTCGTAATGGGTGATACGCTGTCGCTCAAGGTGTTTCAGGCGCTTGCCGCCGCCATCAAGATGGTGCCGGACCGACGTGTGATCCTGAGTGATACGGGCAATTTTCCCTCGGACCTGTATATGGCCGAAGGGCTGGTGGGGTTGCTGGAGCAGGGATACGAGCTGCGCACGGTCGATCCGGAGGATGTCTTGGGTGCGGTAGATAATACCGTGGCCGTGGTCATGCTCACGCAGGTGGATTACCGTACGGGGCGCATGCATGATATAAAGGCGATTACGCAGGCAGTCCAGTCCCAGGGCGCGGTGATGCTGTGGGATCTGGCCCATTCCGCCGGTGCAGTCGAGGTCGATCTGGCAGGATCAAAGTGTGAATTTGCCATCGGCTGCACGTATAAATACCTTAACGGTGGGCCGGGCGCGCCAGCGTTCATCTACGTGAGGGGCGATCTGGCGGATACGGTACAGCCCGCGCTGAGCGGTTGGCTGGGGCATCGCAAACCCTTTGATTTCGAGATGAAATACAAAGCCGGGGCAGGGATCGAGCGGATGCGCGTGGGCACGCCGCCGGTAATCCAGCTGACCGCCCTCGAAGTGGCGATGGAGCTTTGGGAGGACGTGGACATGGCGCAGCTGCGCGCAGCCTCCGTCGAGCTGCAAGAGCAGTTTATCGCTCAGGTGGAGCGGGATGTGCCGAGCCTCACCCTGGCCAGCCCGCGCGATAGCGCGCAGCGCGGCTCACAGGTCTCGTTCCGCTTTCACGAAGGCTATGCCGCCATGCAGGCCGTGATCGACCGTGGCGTGATCGGTGATTTCCGCGCGCCCGATATCATGCGCTTTGGCTTTACGCCGATGTATCTCGACAGTGGCGATATCAGCGCTGCCGTGGCGATCATCGCGGATGTGATGAACAACGATCTATGGGATGTGGACAAGTATAAGGTCCGTTCGAAAGTCACCTGATACCAAAATGATGCAGGTCGCATTTCATGCACCGCATGAAGAAACCTAGCGTTTGATGAAAGGCGCGCTGAGCATGCTCAACGCGAACATTCCCGCCGCCGCACTCACGATGCTGGGGCCCGCGGGCGTGTCGAACGCAAATGCGCCATAGAGACCGCCCAAGGCCGCAAGGCTTCCTGCGGCGAGCGCCCAGGCGGCCATCGTCTCCGGCGTGCGCGCAAAGGGGCGTGCGGTCGCGGCCGGTATGATGAGCATTGCGGCGATCAGCAGTGCGCCCACGACCTTGATCGCGACCGCCACTGTTACTGCCAGCGCCAGCGTCAGGATGAGCTGTTCGCGCCGCACCGAAATGCCGCTGGCCGTGGCCAGATCAGGGGAAAGCGTGCAGGTGAGCAAGGCCTGCCAGCGCCAGATCAGAAGTGCGGCCACCAAGGCAGCCCCCGACCAGATCACCACGAGATCGCGTACCGAGACCGCAAGGATCTCGCCGAACAGATAGCTCTCCAGATCTACGCGTATCCCTTCGATAAATGACACCGCCACAAGCCCCAGCGCGAGAGCGGCATGGGCCAACACGCCCAAAAGCGCATCAGTACTCACCTGCCGTTCCGCCAGACTGCTGATCAGGAGCGCCATGGCCAGCGCCACGGCAAGAACTCCCGCAAACACGGGCAAATCGGTGGCGAGCGCGAGTGCGACCCCAAGGATGGCCGCATGGCTGGTGGCGTCGCCAAAATAGGCCATGCGGCGCCAGACCACGAAACAGCCCAGCGGGGCCGCCGCCAATGCCACACCCAGCCCCGCAAGGGCCGCGCGCACGATAAAATCATCGAACATCAGCTTACCTTTTCGTGCGGGTTGTCATGGTCATGGTCATGGTCATGATCGTGGTGGTGATTATGGTCATGCTCGTGCCGGTAGAGCGCGAGCGCCCCTTGCGTGCCGGTGCCGAAGAGGGCGCGGTATTCCGGCGCGTCGGCCACGACCTGCGGGGTGCCTTCGCAACACAGGTGCCCGTTGAGGCACAGCACGCGGTCGGACGCGGCCATCACCACATGCAGATCATGGCTCACCATCAGCACCGCACAGCCGCGCGTGCGGCGCACCTCATCGATTTGGCGGTAGAATTGCGCAGCGCCCGGCTGGTCCAGCCCTTGGGTCGCCTCGTCGAGGATCAGCACGTCGGGGTCATGCAGCAGCGCGCGCGCCAAAAGCACGCGCTGGAACTGTCCACCGGACAGCGCGCTCAACTGTTGTTGGCCCACATCCGGCACGCCCGCGTCCGCCAGGGCGGTGACGGTCGCCTGCGGGGTGACGCGGCGCGGCAGGTTGAGAAATCTATCGACCGTGAGGGGCAGGGTGCCGTCGATCGCCAGCGATTGTGGCACATAGCCAATGCGCAGACCCGTGGCCCGCGTGACCCGCCCCGACGCGGGCGAGATTGCCCCGATGAGTGCGCGCAGCAGCGATGATTTGCCCGATCCGTTGGGCCCTACGACGGTGACGATCTCTCCCGGTGTGATCTGGATGTTTACACCACGCAACACCGTGCGCCCGCCGTAAGCGACCGTCAGGTCATGTGTCTGGAGCAGCGTCATCAGGCCGCCTCTGCGCTGCAATCGGGGCAGAGACCCGTAGCCTCCACCACCGTACGCTCGATCACGAAACCGGCGGCCCGCGCGGCATCACCCAGTCGACCGTCGTTGGGGGCCGTGCCCGCCTCGGCCACGGTGAGACAGCTGCGACAGATGAGGAACGCGGGGGTATGCGTGTGGCCAGGGTACACACAGGCCGTATAGGCGTTGAGCGCTTCGATCTTATGAGCAAAGCCCGCCTTGACCAGAAAATCCAGCGCGCGATAGGCCACGGGAGGTTGGCTGCCCAAGCTTTCGGCGGCAAGGCGGCTCAGCACATCGTAAGCCCCCAGCGCACGATGCTCGGCCAGCAAAATCTCCAGTGTGCGGCGGCGCACCGGCGTCAGGCGCAACCCGCGCGCGGCACATTCCGCGTCTGCCTGCGCGAGCATCGTCTCGACGCATACGTCGTGATCGCCACATTGAAAGCCCTTGGCGTCGGACATCCGGTCGGTCATGGGCATGGCTCCGCTAAACTTCGGTTAGGGGATTGATATGTTATAACATACAAAGTAGCAAGTGGTGGTATGTACCTCATACATGGAGCCGACATGCGCCGACTGATCGCTGCCTTCTGGCTTTTTGCCGCCCCTGCCACCGCGCAGAACGCCCCCAATGTCGTGGCCGATATCGCGCCGATACGCGCGTTGATCGCGCAGGTGATGGAAGGGGTCGGCACGCCGAGCCAGATCATCCCGACGGGCGCCTCGCCCCACGGCTATGCCATGCGCCCGTCCGAGGCGCGTGCGCTGCGCGACGCTGATCTGGTCGTCTGGGTCGGTCCCGCGCTGACCCATTGGCTCGAGGAGCCGCTCGACACCCTCGGGGGCGACGCGACGCGGCTGACGTTGATGGATGTCGCACAAAGCGTTGAGTTGCCTAATCGCGCGGCTTTGGTGATCGAGGCGAAAAAGGCCCACGGCGATGAGCACGCGGGTCATGACCACGGCGATGATCACGCGGGCCACGACCACGGCGACGATCATGCGGGCCATGACCACGGCGATGATCATACGGGCCATGACCACGGCGAAATCGATCCGCACGGCTGGCTCTCGCCAGAAAATGCGACGCACTGGGCGGACGCAATCGCAGCGCAGTTGAGCGTGATGGACCCTGACAACGCCGCCGCTTACGCCCAGAACCTCGCAACCCTGCGCGCCGAGATCTCCCAGGCGACCAGCGATATCGCCGAAATCTTGGCACCCCATGCCGGGAAGCGGTTTATCGTTCTGCACGATGCGTATCAGTATTTCGAAGCAGCGTTCGATGTCCGGGCCACTGCCTTTATCGTGCCGGTGACAGGCGCCGCACCGGGACCTGCGCGCATAGCGGCTTTGCGTGACCAATTGGCGGAAAATCCGGCCGTTTGCGCTTTCACTGCACCGCAGGAAAACGACGCCTTGCTGCGCACGGCTTTGGGCAATGCGGGCACGCGCGTGGTGGCGCTCGATCCGTTGGGAGACGGTGAGGGGCCTTACGCAGATTTGCTGCGCTCGTTTGCCAACGATATTGCGGCATGCCTCGCAGGGTAACCCGGCGGTGCGAAAAAGGCCCCGCGCTCGCGCTGCGGGGCCTTGAACGTCATTGAAAAAGAGCACGGTCTGTAATGGATCAGACCGCGATTTTGCCGCCGCCCTGTTTGGTGATTACAACGACCGAGGGGCGCGGGGGCATGGCGGGGTCGAAGTCGGGCCAGCGGGTGGCCGGATCCTCAAAGGTGCTGTCGCGCTCAAAGCCCGCGAGGTCCTTGGTCCAGTCGGTGCCGGGGTGCTGCACCGCGACGAAGAGCGTCTCGGCGTCCGGCGTGAAGTAGGGGCCGCACATCTCACCGCCCACGGGGCAGCGGAAAAACAGCTTGGACGTGCCGCGCGCTTCGCCCTCGGTCTCAAGGGAATAGAGGCCGTCCGATTTGCCCGTCTTGCCCCAGTTGCTCCCTTGATCGGTTGAAATCCACAGCCGCCCGTCCGCGTCGATCGCGGCATTGTCCGGGGAGCCGAACCAGCCGTTCTGGGACGTCTCGGGGTTCCAGACGGCGCCCACTTCGGCCACCGACGGATCGCCGCATTGCACGAGGATCGACCACTGGCCGCGCGTGGCGCCATGATCGCCGCCGTCTTCCTTGACTTCGATGATATGGCCGAACGCGCTCTCGGCGCGCGGGTTGGCGGCATCGACCTGATCGGGTTTGCGGCGCGAGTTGTTGGTGAGCATCAGATAGACGGAGCCATCGCCGCGCGGCTGCGCATCCTCTGGGCGGTCCATGGGCGTGGCGCCCAACAGGTCAGCGGCGAGGCGCGTGTCGATCATCACATCGCCCTGATCGTTGAAGCCGTTCTCCGCCGTCAGCGGCCCCTCGCCATGCACCAGCGGCAGCCAGGCGATGGAGCCATCTGCGTCAAAGCGCGCGACATAGAGCGTGCCATCGCTGAGCAGTTTCGAGTTCTCAGCTTTGTCCTCGCTTACAACGCCTTGAGAAACATACTTGTACTGATAATCGAAACGGTTGTCGTCGCCCGAGTAGATCACCAGACGCCCGTCGGTGGCCAGTGTCGTCTCCGCGCCCTCGTGGCGGAAGCGGCCGAGGGCTGTATGCTTGACAGGCATCGCCTCCGGGTCGCGCGGATCGACTTCGACGATCCAGCCGAAGCGGTTGGGTTCGTTTGGTTCTTTGTCGATGTTGAAGCGGTCGTGGCGCGTGCCCCAGTTGTACCAGCGGCCCGGCACGCCGTAGCGGTCCATCTGCTTGGCCTCGGCCTGTGCGCTCACGTCCGGCTTGCCCTCGGCATCGAGCACATAGGTCCAGAAATAGCCGTGGAAGTTTTCCTCAGCCAGCAGATACGTGCCCCAAGGGGTCATGCCGCCCGCGCAATTGTTGAGTGTGCCGATGATGGTCATGCCATCGGGATCCGCGCTTGTCTTCATCCGGTCGTGCCCGGCGGCAGGGCCCGACACGGTCATCGCGGTATTCAGCGGCGTGATGCGGCGATTGTATTGGCCGCCCCGATCCACGCGCCACTGGCCTGTGGTCTCTTTCTCGATTTCGACGACTGTGCCGCCGTGCGCGGCCATTTCGATGTCGATCAACTCGGGCGTCATTCCCTCGAAGTTGGCACGGTCCTGACGGCCCAGACCGGGGAACATGACCTCCTCGTTGGTGTATTCATGGTTCACGCACAGCAGGCCACGCGTACCCGCGTCGTTGAGCGCGGTGAAACCGACGTAATCGTTGTTATAGCCGAACTGCTGCATTTGCGCCTCGGCGGTTTGGTTCATAACGTCGAATTCCGGCGCATCGGCGGTGATCGGATCACCCCAGCGCAGCAGGATCTCGGCGTCATACCCTTCGGCCACATGGTGCATCGTGTCGTTGCCCCACTGCAATTCCGTGAAGTTATAGCGCGAGGTAGTTGCCGCGGCGGCGCCCTTTGGCGCGATCATGGCGGAGGTGCCGAACAGGGCCGTGGTGGTGGTTACGGCCAAGGCGCCCTTGAACATGTCGCGGCGCGAATAGCGTGCGGCGACGACTTCGCCGATGGTGCGGCTGAGGTTGGGGTTCGTCGGGATGTCATCAAAGGCCTCGTAGGCTTCGGCCTTGTTGCCGATCGAGGGGTCGTTAACGATTTGCTTGCGGTTCATGTCTGGCTCCGATGCTGACAGGGTGAACTTATACCGCCCGTTTGCCGCGATTCCGTCACAGATTTGTGACGCTACGATTACCCTATTGTGAAATGGCTGCCGCCTGCGCCCTAGGTTTGCGCGTGTGTCCCGGCAAAGCGGTCGGTCAGATCCGGTATGTGTTTGCGGAACTTGAAGAAACCGGCGGTGGCGAGGGGCCAAGCGGCGCTGTCGATCTCGCGGCGCACCTCATGCAGCGGAAGGTCGGCCGCCTTGCGCATCTGGCGCAGCGCGCTGCGCGTTGGACCGACCGGGGCATGTGGTGTCACGATATGATCGAGCCGGTGCTGTGCCGCCCAGCGACCCAATTCATCGTCGTCCGCCACCATCTCGCATTCCGGTGCCACGTCCTGCGCCAAATCCCCGCGAAACCGCAGCACCATGGGAGCGGTTTGCCAAGGGCTCTGCCGCTCGGTGGCATCGAAATAGGCAGTCGCGACCGGGGAAATGCCGAAATCTTGCACAAAAGGTGCGCCTAGATCGTCGGAATGCAAAAGCAGGCCAGTCCTGTCACCGGGTGCGCCCGCGTAATCGGCCATGTCGGGGATATCCTGCCGCGCGGACGGGGTGGGGGCAGCGACTGGAGGCGCGTCGTCGGCAAGACCCTGCACGCCCATAAACCGCCCGTCGGTGAATTTGGCGATGTTCGAGGCCGTGGCCTGATACGTCTTGCCCTGGGTCTGGATCCCCGCCACCCAACGCCAGCTCAGGGTGTTGACCGCGGCGTCGCCGTCAAGCAGGTGGCGCAGGAAGAAATCCGCCCCCAGCTGCCACGGGAGGCCCAGCGTGAAAATCCAGATGGAGGCGAACCACATGCGCGCGTGATTGTGCAGATAGCCGGTCTGCACCAGCTCTTGCGCCCAATGGTCGAACGGTTTGATGCCCGTCTCCCCCATACAGGCGTCCTCCCACCGTGCGCGCAGGCCCGATTGCGTCTGCACTTCGTTGTGCAGCCGCGTCAGATCATCGCGGTAGGCGGCCCACACGCCCGGTCGCTGCTCCATCCAGCCCTTCCAGTAGGTGCGCCACCAGACCTCGGCGATGAATTTTTCCGCATCGCGCGCAGTGTGGTGGGAAAGGGCCGCGCCCGCCAGCGTCGCCTCGTCCAGCACCTTCATACGCACATAGGGCGACAGGGTGGAGACATGGGCATGCGCACCTGCACCAAGGTCGAAATTACGCTTTTGCGCATAGGCAGTGCCTGCATGGGGAGCGAATTCGGCGAGGCGCGCGTGCGCTGCGGCCTGTGTAGCGATGAAGGGGGAGGAAGGTGTATTCATGAGGAGCGAGATAGCCTTTGGCACCTCGCGTTCAAGCGCCGCTGCGCATCGGTGGTCAGCCCCCCTTGAAGCTCCCCCGACCGAGGGCTAATCTCGCAGTAACGCGTTCGCGGGTATGGTCCCGCGCACCCCAAATTAAGGCACAGCATATGCAAGACCCGATCGACACATACATGAACCTCGTTCCCATGGTTGTGGAGCAGACCAGCCGGGGCGAGCGCGCCTATGACATCTTCTCGCGTCTGCTCAAGGAGCGGATCATTTTCATCAACGGTCCAATTCACTCCGGCATGAGCCATTTGATCGTCGCACAGTTGCTGCACCTCGAGGCGGAGAATCCCTCTAAGGAGATCAGCATGTATATCAACTCGCCCGGTGGCGAAGTCTCGGCGGGTCTGTCGATCTATGACACGATGCAGTACATCCGCCCCAAAGTGTCCACGCTGATCTGCGGCATGGCGGCCTCCATGGGCTCCGCCATCGCACTCGGCGGCGAGAAGGGGATGCGGTTCGCGCTGCCCAACGCCGAAGTGATGGTGCACCAGCCATCGGGCGGCGCGCGCGGCATGGCGACCGATATCCTGATCTCCGCCCGCCACATCGAGCGCACGCGCGAGCGGCTTTATCAGATGTACGTGAAACACTCCGGGCAGGACTATGACACGGTTCAAAGGGCGCTGGACCGCGACACCTGGATGACGCCGGAGGAGGCGCTCGAGTGGGGACACATCGACGAGATCGTCGAGAACCGGGGCAAGCAGGAAGACAAGGATGCGCCCAAGCCCAAGAAGGGCAAGTAAGTCACAACGGCCTATCCCCC
>Ga0307948_1001026_pt1 | contig 19447 bp, 16 predicted proteins | sample OrgLakmetagen280_FD_201824 | JGI IMG/M metagenome (GOLD analysis project Ga0307948, IMG submission 201824) | Saline water microbial communities from Organic Lake, Antarctica - #280 | ecosystem: Environmental > Aquatic > Non-marine Saline and Alkaline > Saline | place: Antarctica: Organic Lake...
GGGAGATCATATGATTTCCCTTTATATATCTAACTTAATTTTATTAATTAGTGTCTGGTCGGAAACAGGAAATTTTTATTCAATCATAATAATTTTTTAAGGTTTTTCCTGATTTCTCGGGACAGGCTATGAGCTTGCTTCGCTGCGGTTTGTTTTTCTTTCTTTAGGAGATGCCATAGCATCAGCCGACTAGAAAAAAAGTAAAATAGACTCAAAAGAATCAATTTTAATTTTGTTGTGTTTCCGACCACACACTAATTAGCTACTTCCAAACGAACCATTTGATTCATTCCATCTGCGAAGCGAATTGATAGAAAGTATGTTCCACTCCTTAAATCTCCCGTATTAATGATTGCCTCATTTCCAGATAAACTTCCTGTATAAACAGTTTTACCAGTTAAATCTGTGATTAGTGACGATTTCATTTCTGCAGGAGCTTTTATCGTAAATATACCTTTTGATGGATTAGGATAAACTATAATATCTAAAAGTGATAATTTATCAATTCCAAGTGTATTTACTAGGATGGTGTCTATAAATATGTTAGACCCACAAGAATCGTTTACTGAAAGAGTTACAGTATAGGTTCCATTCGCTGAATAAGTATTTGAAGCATCAGTTGTCGTTGCATTATTACCGTCTCCAAAATCCCATGCAAAGATTGCTGTTCCGCTTGTTGTTGATGTATTTGTAAAATCAAAAGTCGGAGATGTGCTGGCAGTTGTAAATCCAGCTACTGGGTTTGTACATGTTAACACAGAAACAGTTTGACACGTAGAGTCAATGCACTGATCACTAATAGTGAGACAAACCTGGTAGTTTCCGTCAGCCGCGTAGGTATGAGAAGGATCCATTAAAGTAGAAGTGTTCCCGTCACCGAATTCCCAAAAGTAAGTTGTAGCTCCAGCCGCAGTAGATGAATTTGTGAAGGTAAACTGTGGAGAGTTGTCAATGAAAGTAAATGCAGCAACAAGGTTCGGTCCTATCGTCACCACTGTATCAGTTGAGCAATTTGTGGTCCACCCAAATATCGTATCGGTAAGTTTAACATCATAATTTCCAGCAGTTGCATAGGTATGAGCAGCATCCACAAAGTTTGCTGTTGGGGATGCATCACCATAATTCCAAGTGAATGAAGCTTCTGGAGTACTTTGGTATTCAGCTTGATTGTACATTCGATTAAAGCCAATAAGAGATGACATATTTGTAAAGTTTAGTGTAAGACCCGATGCGAAGCAAGGATCATCTATAAGATATGAGGCATTTAGATTATAAGAAACGTGAGGCTCAATTAATCCATCTGAATCAAGCGGAGTTCCTCCAATACTTAACGCGTAACCTCTTAACCAATTTGTTCCAATTAGTGCACTTGATAGCCATTCTTGCGCACCATCCGCAGCTGTCCAGCTATTAAAAATCGCTCCCATTTGTGTTGCAGTAGGATTGGAAATTACTACTACATATGGAGATGTTACAGTCAGGGGAGTTGTGAAGGTGGCGTGTTTTCTCAACGTATCTAATGTTCCAGGCGCGAAAGTAGTATCAAATAATACAGTCGTTGTAACCAAAGGGTTTCCAACTGGCGTAGAATCTGGTGCTGCTGCATAAATTTCAACATTACAATTCATAGTAGGTCCTCCAACCAGATCGATTTTGTAGGCATAAAAGCTTACTCCAGAAATTGACAAGGACTGAGGGGCGTCAAAGTATTGTCCAAAAGCACTTGCAGATGTAGCATTATTTATGTTTAATGATTCAAACCCCGTTGATTTAGCTAAAGCATATCCAACTGTGTCAGGACCACATATTTGAGATTTGGTTAGCTGATTGATTCCGCTGAAAGATGCCTGTGGAACAGGCGTTTGAATATTAGCGTTAACGGCCTGTAATGTTTGGGATGAAATTGTTCCCATAAAAATTAAGGCTAGCCCAAGTAGTAAATGTTTCATAATTCAAAATTTAAATGAATACTATATTTTTATAAAGTTACAAAAAAAAAGTAATTATTTATTATTTTAAATTTTTCCAGCTTATTTTTATTGTTTTAATAATGAATTAATTACGGTATTTTCAATATTGTTCTAGGACTATTTTTTCAGAACCATTTCAAATACTATTTTGTGTTGTCTTTGTCTTTATCCGAATCATTATCAATGCCATCAATCTGCTCATCTTTGGTTTCCTCAGTCTCTTCAAGTTCTGCTGAAATTTCCTTAGCGATATTGTTCTTGACAATGTTTTCTGCTAGGTATGCATTGTCAAGTAGCTCCTTTTTATTTTTAACTGCTTTTTCTTCAGCGATTTCTTCCTCAGCTTTCTCTTCTTTTTCTACCTCTAAATCAATTTCAGCGTCAGAAGACCCCATCGACATTTTTTCTCTCATTCGGGTAAAGAATGTTTCGTCTTTTTCTTTGTTGAACATGAGTCCAATCATCATAATAATAACGGTGAGTAAAATAACTTGTGTGATTAAAGTCTCACTAACTAAATCGATGTTGTCTTGGGGGGCAATATATAAGAAAAGTAAAATAGTAATTAATCCACGCGGTGCTACAAACATTAGCGGCATTACTTGAACTTTAGATATTTTCAATTGTATAAAACGAATTATGAATATGAGAGCTACAATGCTACTTGACCAATAAAAAGTTTCTAAATCTAGCAACTCTTCTGTTTTAATAAGAAATCCAAATAAAAGAAAAAACATTACCCTCACCAAAAAAGTTCCTTCTCTTAAAATCTCATGAAACTTTGTGACTTCGTTTTCTAGTTTTTGGAGTTTGAATCGCTGGATAAACTTGATGCGTTTTATTTCCTCCAAATTACCGAGGAACATTCCAAACAACATGATAAAAATCAATGCAGGTAAATGGTATATTTTAGAAATGGTATAAATTAGAATGACCAAAATAATTATTGGGACAAACTTAATTTGATGGTTGATTCTTGCCAGTAAGTAGGACAATCCTATTGTTGCAATGAATGAAACAAGTGCGATAATTAGCAGTTGGAGTAGGAAAATCCAAAGTGAATCAAAATCAATAACTGTATTTCTAAAAACGAAATCAAAGAACAATACACCTAAAATATCAGACAAGCTACTTTCGTAAGTAACAAATTCTTTGTTCTTTTTCCCTAGGTTAACAGCACTAGGAATAGCTATTGCTGAACTAATTACAGATAAAGGGATAGCACCAATCAATGCTTTTCTAAAATCTGGATCAATGCGTCCTGTCCCATAATGAATCTGATAATAATAAAATGCCCCTGCTAAAATGAATCCAAGTACCATCATAGGAATGAGAGCTACTACAATAGATTTTTTGATTAAGGGAAGTTTAGATTTGTTGAGCTCCAGTTCTAGGGAGCCTTCTAATACAATCACAATAAGTCCAATGGTGCCTAAAATAGGCAGTAAGCCATCTAACTTCGGGATATCTATGTTAAAAACACCTGTAATTTGTTGTGCTCCCCATCCCAAAATAAGCAAAAGGATAACAGAAGGGATTTTAGTTTTTGAAGTAGTAAGGTCAAATATATAGGCGACTATGATCAGCACACAAAATGATATTATAAAAGTATTTGTCATGGAGTCATTTTAAATGCTTTTCTAATCAACTCTTAAAAAAGAAGATGAGAAATAACAATTTTATTCTGTTAAATATAGCAAGAATTAAAAAACCTGCATGTAAAATTCATTCAAATTTAAACCTTTGTTATAAATCACTAATGATGATTCAGACCCTTTGTTTTTTAATTGCTGATATTAGGCTGTTTATAGACTATTCAGTTTAATTGAGCCAAAATAATACTCATCTTTATATAAACACTTATAATTCCTTTGCTTAGAAGGAGTATAAATTGCCTTTATTTAGGTTCTATATTCTCGATTGGCCAATGAATTGCTTATATTTGATAGGAAACGTTTTTTGAATTTTATCTAAAATCATAAATAAAAAACCTAATAATTATGTTAAAAAATAAAGGAGGAATTCTCTACTTGATTGGTTTATTGATACTCATTATTGTTATTGTAATTCTCTATTTTAATTTTGGTAAAGGTGCTCAAGTTGATGTTCAAATGAAAGATACTACCGCAATTACTCCATTTGATTCTGAAAGTGAAAAAGAGTTGAAGGATAAAGCAGATATTTATTTTGCATCAATTACTAGCCTACCTGATCAAGGAATCTCAATTGAAAAGATTGCTTTAGGAAAGAAGCTTTATTTTGATAAACGACTTTCCAAAGATGAAACAATCAGTTGTAACTCATGCCACAATATGAATACTTATGGTGTCGATAACTTGTCTTTTTCTCCAGGTGATAAAGGAGAGCTAGGAGCTAGAAATTCCCCTACAGTGATATATGCATATCTACATGGAATGCAGTTTTGGGATGGAAGAGCAAAAGATGTTGAAGAGCAAGCGGGTGGTCCCATTTTAAACCCAGTGGAACATAATATACCATCAGAAAAATTTTTGGAAGAACGTTTAAGAGGAGTTGAAGAATACCGAGCAATGTTTAAAGTTGCTTATCCTGATTCAGCTCAACCAATTACATTCGCTACAATTTCTAATGCAATAGGAGCTTTTGAGCGTCAGCTAAACCCTGTAAGTCGATTTGATGAGTGGTTAGATGGAGATAAAGAGGCAATGACCAAAGAAGAGAAGCTTGGATTGACTGCGTTTATGGACAATGCTTGTATTACTTGTCACAATGGTCCTGCAATGGGAGGAGACATGCTTCAAAAGTTTGGCTTAAATAGCGATTACTGGGAGTATACAAAAAGTAAAAAAATCGATAAAGGTGTTTATGAGTTGACTAAAAAAGATAGAGATCTTTATAAATTTAAAACTCCAGGATTGCGAAATGTAGAAAAAACGTATCCTTATTTCCATGATGGTTCAGTTGAGAAATTAAAGGATGCCGTTCGGATTATGGGGGAATTGCAAGTTCAGAATGAACTAAGCGAAGAGGATGTGACAAATATAACCGCATTCTTGAAATCCCTAACAGCCGATGTGGATGATAAATACAAGCAGAATTAAGTAAATAGTGTCTGGTCGGAAACACAACAAAATTAAAATTGATTCTTTTGAGTATATTTTACTTTTTTTCTTGTCGTCTGATGCTATGGCATCTCCTAAAGAAAGAAAAACAAACCGCAGCGAAGCAAGCTCATAACCTGTCCCGAGAAATCGGGAAAAACCTTAAAAAATTATTATGATTGAATAAATATTTCTCATCCCGATAAAATCGGGAATAAAAATCGTCTGTTTCCGACCAGACACTAAATAATAGAATTGATTAAAGGTGTGGTATTTAAAAGATGTCATACCTTTTTTATTTTAATCTTTTGGGAAAGATGGCTTTTATGACTTCAAAACACATTTTATGGAAATAGAGACATCTTCCCCAACCATAAATGTACCTGTTTCTCTTCCAATATTGAAGTCATATCTGCTTACTGTTATCGTAGCTATTAAAGTTTTGTTTTCATAAGTCAGAGGGATTTTAACAAATTTATTTACTCCATGCATTTTGAGCATACCCTCAACTAAATATCCATCAGTCCTTTTAGTGATACTGCTTGAACTAAAACAAATTTCCGGATATTTCTCAATGTGAAAGAAGTCTGCCTTTTTCAAATGTTCATCTCTCTCATCATTATTTGTATTTACAGAAGAGGCATCAACACATACATTGATTTTGGATTCTTTTAAATTATTTACATCAAATTTAACATTACCTGAAAATCCAGAGAAAGTTCCTTCAACGGTATTAAAGTACATGTTTTCAATTTCAAATTCAACAATTGATTTTTGAATATCTATCGTTTGTGACAGAGATATTAATGGGAGAGCAAGTAACACTATAGTTTTACTAAGAATTTTAAACATCAGAAAAGTGTTTTTTTATTTTTAATAAAATTAAGCTAATATTCTAAGATAATCGGTGTAATAATATTTAAATTATGCCTTTGTAAATAATGTAACCATGAGTAAGTTTAAGTTGAAACCACGCTATAAAGATGCTTTCCATTTTAAATCTTATTGGGAAAAAGGAAATGGAAAGGATATTATTAATTGTAGCGGTGCAGAGGTGAGCTTTAAAGATTTTGAAAAGAAATCTTATTTGTACTATGAAATAGATGAATTGGGAGATCAAGTGATTCAATATTTTTATGCCGTTCAATCATTTCACATAGCCAACAAATCAATTGAAAACTATATTCGCAAGGGGGTCTCTAAAAATGAAAATATTCCTAAAAGTATAAAAACTTTATTTCATTTTGCAGAAACAATTCCGGATTGGATCGATAGGGATTTGCTCAGATTGGGGGCCGAAGCTTGCATGAAATCAGGAAGAGATGCCTTGATATCATTGCGAGATTATAGTTTGATGGGCGGATATGATTATGCTTATCTCAATAAACCGCTCGTTTTCACTGGAGCATTGAAAAAAGGGGCACTCAAAAGACTTACAGAAACATTAGATTTCTGGATCAATGTTACGAGATCTGATGCTATGGACATTCATGGCAAAGGATACGAATTTGCCATTAAGACCCCTTTGCTTCACTCTTATGCACGATTCAATTAAAGAAACATGTTAAAGATTGGGATTGTAAAACGATGGGAGAACCAATTAATTTGTGGGACATGTCTGCAACTTCAAATGGATTTAGTTTGATTTTACCTCATGGGTTAAAAAAGTTAGGAATTGCATTAACCGAAGAGGAAGAGTTGGGAGTGTTTCACCTTTGGAAATATATTTCCTATTTGATGGGGATTCCTGTAGAGCATTTACCAAATAATAAAAAGGAAGCCGCAGAGAACCTTTACTTATGGACATCTATTCAGCCCACTTCTGATGAAGATTCTATTTATTTAGCATAATCTCTTGTTCAAGAATCATTAGAAAACCCACTTTTACGTTATCAATACCAAAGAATTTTTTTGAATTACGTTCACGTTAGTAGTTCCAGATTTTTACTCGACAAAGAAGTTTTTGATCGCTTAAAATCGCCCCAAATATGGAATGCGTTTTTTATTCCTAAAACCCTGAAATTAGAGAATAAAGTAATGCAAAATCACATAAGTAGTGTCTGGTCGGAAACACAACAAAATTAAAATTGATTCTTTTGAGTCTATTTTACTTTTTTTCTCGTCGGCTGATGCTGGGGCATCTCCTAAAGAAAGAAAAACAAACCGCAGCGAAGCAAGCTCATAGCCTGTCCCGAGAAATCGGGAAAAACCTTAAAAAATTATTATGATTGAATAAATACCTCTCATCCCGATAAAATCGGGAATAAAAATTGCCTGTTTCCGACCAGACACTAAGTAGAAAAACCTTAATTCAACGAGGGAATAAGCTTCAGATGGACATCTTAATGCAATATTTGACAATTGACAATTATAAATTGAATATTCGTAATTCCTTAATTGAGTTCTCCAAACTTTCCGTTATTAAAATCATTAAAAGCTTTAACCAATTCATCTCTTGTATTCATAACAAATGGTCCATGTGCCGCTATAGGTTCATTAATAGGTTCACCGCTTAATACCAAAACGACAGCTTCTTCAGTTGCTTCAATTTTAAAATGTTCTCCATCTCTTGCCATTAGCGCTAAATGATCTGTTGCAATTTCTTCACTACCATTTACCTTTATACTTCCTTCAATGAGAAGTAAAGTTGTGGTGTAATTGGCAGGGAAATTAAATTCAGCTTTTCCTCCTTTTTTCAATTTCGCATTCATCATGTGAATAGGTGAAAATGTAGATGCAGCCCCTTTAGTTCCATTATACTCTCCGGCAATTACTTCAATATTGCCCCCATTTTTTGGTAATTCAACACGGCTTATTTGATCGTATTTTACGGCTTGATATTTTGCATCTGTACTTTTGTCTTTCTTTGGAAGATTCACCCAGAGTTGAACCATTTGGAATTCACCACCGGTTTTGCTCCATTCTTCTTCGTGGTATTCTTTGTGTAAAACACCTTTTCCGGCGGTCATCCATTGAATTTCACCTTCTCCAATTACTCCACCTCCGCCACTGCTATCATGGTGAGCAACTTTTCCTTTGTAGGCGATGGTTACCGTTTCAAATCCTTTGTGTGGATGAACGCCAACACCTCTTGGTTTATCTGCTGGTGGGAAATTGTATTTAGAATTATAATCCATCATAATAAATGGATCCATGTTTTGCATATCAAGTTTAGGAACACTAGGAATAAAATTGTGAACTCTAAATCCGTCACCTACAAAGTGCGGTGGATTAGGTGCTACTATAAAATCTATATTTTTCGTTTTCATATGTTTTTTATTCAAATTTAAGGATGAGAACTCACTTATGCATTGACCTATGTTAAGAATTTGGTTTAAAATTCTTTGAAGCCAATTCTTTCCTCACTCTGCTTAAACTTTCTGGGGTTATACCAAGATAAGATGCAACCATCCATTGTGGAACACGCAGCAAAATATCGGGATACATTTTTACAAATGACAAATACCTTTCTTCGGCTGTTGCACTAAGTAATAAATTGACTCGATTTTGTAATTGTCGAATATGATTGTTCAATAATTCTTTGTTGAATTCTGAAAGATTAGGGATTTCTTGCTCTAATTTGTCCATTATCTCCTGATCAAGAATAAAAACATCTGTATCCTCTAGTGCTTCAATATTAAATTTAGAACCTTTTTTTAGAGACATACTTTCTCTATCATTGAGTAACCAACCTTCAGGTGCAAACTGCAGAATGTGTTCCTTGCCTTTATTGTCGATCGAATATTGCCTAAGTAAACCTTTTTCTATAAAGAAAATGTATTCACATATATCTCCTGAAAATATTAAAAATGAACCTTTTTTGTAGCTTTTCCTTTTACATTGATTTAAAAGATGATTTAATACGGCTTGATCAGCAGCGATGTTAGTGGTTAAAAAGTCTAAAAATCTATATTCTTGCATAGTTAATTAATTATCAATTTCTCGATTCTTTTCATGCTTTCCTTTATTCTCCTCATAAAGTGCTTCCTCCTCCATTTCTCTCGCTTTTGTTAATGCACTCGCCATCAATCCGGCAGGAATAGTAATGATTCCTACACTTAATAATAAGATAAAGAAAGTAAAGAATTTACCTCCCATTGTAATCGGATAAATATCGCCATACCCAACAGTTGTGAGGGTGACTATAGCCCACCAACCACTATGGAAAATAGAAGTAAATGCTTCTGGTTGTGCCTCGTTTTCAAAGTAATATATTCCAGCGGAGGCTAGGAATAAGAATATCCCAGTTACGATAAGGAAAAGAATTACTTCTTCGTGAATAAGTTTTGCCACCAGATGAAAGCGTTTCAAAGCTTTATTGTAACGGATTAATTTAAACGCTCTGAAAACCCTAAAAATCCGGAATGCTCTTAATGATATTAAATCGTAAGCAATACCTAAGAACAGGGGCATAATGGCTAATAAATCAATGATACCATAAAAACTAAGCATGTATTTCAACGGGTTTTTAGCGACATAGATTCTTAAAAGATACTCAAATGTGAATAATATAATACATACGGTTTCAATCCAAAATAAAATGTAATAAGTTGATGGTGAAAGCCCTGGTAATGTTTCAAAGGCATAAGAAGTAAGCGAAACGAAAATCAAAATTTGAATTAAAATATCAAATACTTTACCCTTCTTTGTGGAATTGTCCTCTATGATTTTGCGTAATTGATTTCTCATGCTTGATGGTATTTGCTCTTATTAAAAGTTTAAAATAAATTTAACTTATTATTTGTATAATAGTGTTGTTTTTTGTAGTATTTTAAGTAAAAAAAACATTGAAAGGGAAGCGGTGCTTTTATCTTTACCCCACTTTGATCTGATATTTATTCAATAATCCAACCACATTTTGTTGTGAAAATTGAGCGCCTTTCATTCTATTTTTTTCGGGATCTATGGAAAGATTAAAAGCTGTTCTAAAATCTGTTTTTGCTAAAGTACAATTGGTAAATGTTGCGCCAATCAAATCACATTCATCAAAATCAGCAGCGGTTAAATTACAGTCTGTGAAATCAACTTCCTGAAGTTTACATTGAATAAAAGAGACCTTAACCAGCTTGTTTGAGAAAAAAGAGGAATGGTTCAATTGACAATTATCAAAAGAAACTCGAAATAGAAAGTCGCTGCATTCATCGAATTGTAATCCTAACATTTTACAATTGTTGAAACGGACATCTTGAAGTCCTGTTCCGCCTATTTTTGTCGCACTTAAATTACAATCTTGAAATTCACAATCCACAAACCGTGTATTGGAAAGATCTGAATTTGCAAAATTGCAATTCATGAAAGTACAGAGTTCATAATCACCTCTTTCTAAATTTTCAAGATTGAAATCCTCTTTTTCGAATGTCGTTTCTTCAACAAAATGTGCCATGTTATATGTTTTTTGAATGGCTGGTAAAGTTAGTCTGACTTGGTTCAGGAACAAATTATATGGGGTAATTAAAGATGAAGTTTCATGTTACATTCACTATTTCGTATCCCCCGTTTTCACATTCACGATAGGAATACTGACAACTTCATAAGTAGCAGAAGCAAATTCTACTTTTCCATTGCTTTCTTGTACCCGTTTTCTAATGGCTTCATTAAGAATACTTTTTGTTGCTCGACGTTTCTTATAATCTACGATGTAACGCAAATTAAATTCCACCCAGTTATCGGTTAGTTTTACAGCCAATGTTGGATTAATCTCTGCGTTTTCGATGTAGTATTGATGAACAACAGATTTCCATTCCTCTTTTGCTTGTATTGCATAATCTGAAAGGTATTCTGTAGCGATTTTAGTAACTATTGTTTTGGCTAATTCTATGTCAGATTGATAACGAATAGGAAGCGTAAATTCATCCCAAACAAAAGGAAAGTTTTGAGAATAATTGTAAACAGCTCCTTTAAAAACAAAAGCATTACTGATTTTTACAATTCTACCACTGTAATTGTCACTTTTCACCCATTCGCCAATTTCCATCATAGTTGTGTAAATACTATCCACATCGATTACATCTCCCTTAATGCCATTCATTTCTATTCGGTCGCCAGGTTTATATACTTTAGAAAGGTAAATAAAGAAAGAACCTGCAATACTTAAAATGAGTTCCTGAAGTGTAATGGTTATTCCAGCAGTTAATAAGCCAATGGCTAATCCAAAGTCTTTGATACTCCCTGAAAAGAATGAAATGGTGACAATAAACATGAGGATGTACCCTAAAACCTCAATACCTTTTTGTGATTTATAGCGTACATCAACGTCAGGCATTTTTCTTCTGATAAGTCGTCTAAGCAGTTTTATCAAAATAAAAATAACTCCCATCCAAATAATGTACTTGCCTGTTTTCATAAGCCAAGGAAACTCTGTTGAAAAGTGTTCTATTGTATTTAATACTTCCATTGGTTTCTATTTCGTCTTTGCCATGGTCTTATCAAACACTTAAAGATGTTGAGTTTTTTCAAAGACATTATTATACATTAAAGTAAAGAATAATTTTCAAATTAAGTGCAGAAAACTGTATAATTCCATCGTTTTTTGCGCTAGGGGTAGAAGTGACATCCTTTTTATTTTTTTTAGAAAATAAAAAGATATAACGGATGACCCGACCCTAGTAATCTTTAAGAACGAAGCGTTAAAGAATTTCAGGGAAGCGCCCAAATATTTAAAAAGGGCATTGAACGTATTGCATGCCTCTAAAGCACTAGCAACTGTATTCGTTCCATCCTTTCCATGCATCCGATGACTATATTTCTGATTATTGTAAATATTGATTTTAATTATTCGTTCCTTAAAAATTAAGTATTTTCGCAAGTGAAAATTCAAAGTAGAATATGGAAGTAAGTAAGTTGATTCAGGAAATGCGAGAGCTTTTGCGAATAGAGGAGGAGTCGCAGGAAAAAAAGTGGTTTGAGCAAGATGTTTCATTGAAAGATTTACGGAAAGATGGAGCTATTCTGCATCCTGTAAAAATTCAAAATAAAAGTTTTGGATATACAGATCAACCTGTTATTACAGTTACTTTTCACACTCCTGGTGGAGTAAATAATTCATTTTATAGTCAAGGAACTCCTGTGGCATTATTTCTCTCTTCTTCGAATGATATCTGTAATGGACAGCTACTTTCTATTTCGGATAGAAAAGCAGTAGTTTTACTTTATGCTGACGACTTTCCTGAATGGATTGATGAGAAAAATTTAGGAATTAAAAGATTACCTGATAACCGCACTTTCCAAATGATGCATGGTGTTTTAAAACGCATAGCAAAAGGAGAAGACAAACCGACCCAACAGCTTTTTGAATTTGTTCATGGAATTAAAAAACAGGAAGAAATTCAACCTTCGGCAAAGAAAGTTGAGACAGGTGATCATTTGAATGAATTTCAGTTGAAAGCGGTAGAAAATGGTTTGTGTAATTTGCCACTACAAATTATTCATGGACCTCCTGGAACTGGAAAAACGACTACAATTGTTGCTTTGATTCAGTCTTTGCGTAAAAAAGGTTTGAGTGTTATTGCTTCGGCCCCTAGTAATGCTGCAGTAGATCATTTAGCGCAGCAACTTATAGATTGTGGACTCAAAGTTTTGCGTTTGGGAAATACTGCTAAAGTGAATAAAGCAGTTTGGGAACACACGCCGGAAGGGATTTTGAGTCAAGACAAATACAGTAAGAAGATTAAAAAACTAAAGATTCAAGCAGCTGAATTTCGGAAAATGGCACAACAATATAAGCGCAGTTTTGGAAAGTCGGAACGTGAACAACGTAAGCTTTTGTTCAATGAAGTATATGCGATTCGCAATCAAATCAGATCTATGTCAACACATTATTTAGCACAGTTTTTTGATGCTGCTGATGTGATTTTAGGAACGCCAGTTGGGTTAATGGATCCGATGTTAAAAGATAAAAAGTTCGATGTTGCTTTTCTCGATGAAGCAGGACAATGCATAGAGCCTTTGGCTTGGTTGGTGCTAGAAAAAGCGAATCGGGCTATTTTGAGTGGTGATCATTTACAACTTCCACCGACAATTATAAGCGAAACAGCAGCTCGGAAAGGACTTTCTACTTCTGTTTTAGAACGGGCAATTGACGCTGGTGTTCAAAGGGACTTGTTAGGAATTCAATACCGAATGACGCCAGAAATTGCTGGTTTTTCTTCTCGTTATTTCTATGAAGGAAAATTACAAACACATGCAGATTCTGTACCTGAATCCATTTTGTTTTACGATACTGCGGGAGCAGGCTTTGAGGAGAAAAGACAAGATAGTAGCAGAAGTACTTCGAATCCTGAAGAATTGAGAATTGTTGTTGAAAATGCCGATAATTGGCTGAAAGAAGGTCAATTGGCTGTATTTATTTCGCCTTACTCGAGTCAAGTAGAGTTAGCAAAAACAGAATTAAAAAAAATTAAAGTGAGTACAATCGATGCGTTCCAAGGTCAAGAAGCAGATGTTGTCATTTTGAGTTTGGTGAGAAGTAATAGTCAAGGAAAAATCGGTTTTTTATCGGATTACCGAAGAATGAATGTTGCGTTGACAAGAGCAAAGAAGAAATTGATTGTGATTGGAGATTCTGCAACCTTGGCGAATGATAAATTCTATAAGGAATTTGTTGAATATGCAGAAGAGGTTGGAGGGTATAGGAGTGTTTTTGAGTTGATGGTTTGAAAACCCTAACCACAAAGTTAACAAAGGATTCACAAAGTTCACTAAGCTTTTTAATTCACCAAAGGTGAATGAGGTAGCAAAACGAATAGATTCAAAAATAGCCGTTAATGACGCGTTTAATTCCATTTTTTAATAAGGCTACATTGAAGTTAATTAGTGTTCGCAAGAAAACTAATCATTTTTAGGTCTTTGATAAGAAAACTTCAAAGACAAGGTTTGTGAAGTTTTTAATTGTCAAGAGTCCCGACTGTCAGCGTCGGGATGACTGTAATTTAAAACAAGCATAACGCAGTATTTGGAGTTTTCTTGCAAAGACTAATTAACAATCCTAATTTATAGTTTCGTAATTTCAGGTAGGTTAGAGTTTGTGTTAAATGCACATCGTTTAGTGCCTCAACGCTTTTTAACTCAATTACTACTTTGTTTTCGACAAGCAAATCAATTCTGTAACCACATTCTAATTGCACTTCTTCAAATACAAGAGGTATAGCTTTTTCCTTAACAACTTGTAGGCCTTCTTTTTGGAGTTTATAAAATAAACATTCTTGATATGCACTTTCTAAAAGTCTAGGTCCCATAGCTCTGTGAACTTCAATGGCACAGCCAATAATTCTTTTTGAAATAGCGTCCTCTGTCATTTCTTTTTCTTTGTGATCTTTGCGACTTCTTAGTGAACTTTGTGGTTAAAAACCTCTATTTCATTAATATGCAAATAATTCTTTCAAAGCTTCCCCCACCTTATCTGCTTGCAACAAAGCAAACCCTAAATCACTGTGCCATTCATCTCTATAGTTAAAGCCTTTTTACAGACCACCAAGCTATCCACCAAAAAAAAATCTACGAAATCTGCGAAAATCTGCGGGAGAATTATGGAGTAATTCTTAATAAGCAATCAACTCTCCAAGCGCCTCCCCCACCTTATCCGCATTCGGTAATAAAGCAAATTCTAAATCACTGTGTAATGGAATCGCTGGCGTATCAATCGCTCCTATAATTGCAACTGGTGCATCCAGGTATTCGAAACATTCACGTTGAATTCTTCCTGCTAAACCAAGCGTGAAACTTGCTTCAATAGATTCTTCCGTGACCAATAACACTTTACTGTGTTTTTTAGCTGCCGCATAAATAGCATCAGTATCTAATGGACTCAAAGTACGTAAGTCAATGATTTCAACAGCTCCAGGATAGTTTTTGGCTGCTTTTAATGTCCAATAAACGCCCATTCCATAGGTGATTACTGCAACGCTTTCGCCTTTGTCAATCTTTTCGTGCTCTGCTTCTTGAACCATTCTCGCTTTTCCAATTGGAATCACATACTCGCTGTCGGGTTCAACAGACATTGCACCTTCAGTTCCTTTAATTTTTGACCAATACAAACCTTTGTGTTCTAAAATCAACACTGGGTTTGGGTCGTAATATGCTGCTTTCATTAATCCTTTCAAGTCTGCACCTGTTGAAGGATAAACTACTTTTATTCCACGAATGTTGGTTATCACTGATTCTATACTTGAAGAGTGGTAAGGTCCTCCAGAACCATAGGCTCCAATTGGAACACGAATTACTGAACTTACAGGCCATTTACCATTCGAAAGATAGTTACTGCGACTCACTTCAGTAAATAATTGATTCAATCCAGGCCAGATGTAGTCTGCAAACTGAACTTCAACTATTGGTTTTAATCCAACAGCTGACATTCCAACTGTACTTCCAATAATGAAAGCTTCCATAATTGGTGTATTGAAAACGCGATTGTCTCCAAACTTTTTCCCCAATGTAGCCGCCTCTCTAAAAACACCGCCTAGTCTTGCACCAACATCTTGACCATATAATAAAGCTTCTGGATGTTTTTCCATTAATTCGCGCACGGCAAATAATGCACAATCTACCATTACTGTTTTTTGCTTTCCTTTTGGTTCTCGTACACCTTTTTCCTCAGTGATTGGTGTAGGTGCAAAATAATGATCTGTTAAACTTTCCGGATTTGGATCTGGAGCATTTATAGCTTCGTCATAAACTTGATTGACCAGTTCTTTGGTTTTTGCTTCAAAGTTAACCAAGTCAGCTTCGTCAATTCCAACTGTCCTAGCCAGTTCTTTGATTTTTGGATACGGGTCTCTTTTTGCTTGCTCCTCCAAATCGTCACGGTAAAACTCCATGCGTACACCAGAAGTATGGTGACCCAATAAAGGGACTTTCGCATGAATTAAAAATGGTCGGCGTTCCGTTCTGATCATCTTCAATACTTTTTGAATTGTATTGTAAGATTCTTCAAAGTTAGAGCCATCAATAGAATAAACTTCAATCCCTTTAAAACCGCGTGCATAATAAGCCATGTCTTGGGCTCTGATTTCCTCTGCACTTGCAGAAATATCCCATTCATTGTCTTGTACTAAGTACAAAATTGGCATTTGCTTTAAAGCTGCCATTTGAAGTGCTTCAGAGAATTCGCCCTCTGTACATGCTGCATCACCAATTGAGCAAACTGTAACAGGATTTTCACCTTTATAATCTTCTGCTATTCCTTCTTTTTCTTTGTATTGCATTCCCATCGCAACTCCTGTCATTGGAATAGCTTGCATTCCTGTTGCAGAAGATTGATGTGGAATTTTTGGCATATCCGGACGATTTAAAGAAGGATGAGAATAATAGGTTCTTCCTCCTGAAAATGGTTCGTCTTTCTTTGCAAATATGTGGAGCATTAATTCGTAAGGCGTAATTCCCATACTCAATAAAATGCTGTCGTCTCTATAATAAGGTGCTACAAAATCTTGGGGTTTTAATTGCATTCCCAATGCGATTTGTATCGCTTCATGTCCACGTGATGTAGCATGAACATATTTACTTGTCACTTCTTTATGCGCTTCATACTTTTCGGACAAAGTTTTTGCTGTACACATAAACTCAAATCCTTTGCGCACTATTGATTGATCAATTTTCAATGTCTTCTTTTTGGCTGTGTCTGTATTTGGCATATTAACATTTTTGGATGGCTAAGATAGTGAATATTTTTTGTTATGGGCATCTCTAATAACTCTGTTTGGAATGATAAGGCAGTTATTTTTTTCAGATACAAGGCGCTGAAAACGGAATTTAGCTGGGCTAAATGAGTATTTCGGCAACGAAGTAGTTGGAAGGAAGAACAAGTTAGCAACCAAAGTAGGGTTTTTAGAGGTGCCCTAAACACATTATTGAATTGTGGGACAATTCGAAAGTGATGTTGGATTTTGGAATGTATCAAGGAATGGGAAAAGATACACACGCTTTGAATTCGGAGGAATTTGCAGATCCTCTCTCTGTTTCAGCAATATTACTTTCTCACTCACATATTGATCATTCAGGACTTATACCGAAATTTGTAAAAGATGGATTTAAAGGTCCAATATATTGCACTGAAGCGACGCATGCATTATGTGAAATCATGTTGCGTGACAGTGCTTATATTCAAGAATCGGATGTGCGTTATTCGAATAAAAGACATCAGCGAGAAGGAAACGATGCCTACGAGCCACTTTATTCTTTTATCGATGCTGAGCAAGCCCTTCATCAGTTTGTTATTGTAAAAGAAAACGAACCTACATCTATTATAAATGGAATCAAAGCGACTTTTATTCCGAATGGACATATCTTAGGGAGTGCAGCGATTTATCTAGAAATAGACGAAATTAGCGAAAAACACACTTTACTGTTCACTGGAGATATAGGAAGATACAATGCTACGCTAATGCGAAATCCTGAACTTCCGCCCCAAGCAGATTATGTGATTTGTGAATCTACTTATGGTGATCGTTTACATGACAATACCATTGATGCTGAACAAGGTCTTCTGAATGCAGTTTTGTATACGTTGAAAGAAAAAAAAGGTAAATTAATTATCCCTGCTTTTAGTTTAGGTCGAACGCAAGAACTTGTTTTTGCCTTAAATAAATTAGATTTATACGGTTTACTTCCAGAAGTGAAGATTTTCGTGGACAGTCCACTAGCTATTGATGCAACGGACATTATGCGGAAATATTCATACCTATTGAATCAAGAAGTGACACGTTTCAAACAAGGCACACGACACGATCCTTTCGGGTTTAAAAAATTGATTTACGTAAAAGAACAAAAGTATTCTCGCCGCATCAATAATTTAGATGAACCTTGTATTGTAATTTCAGCATCGGGAATGGCAGATGCAGGAAGGGTGAAACACCATATTTATCATGCTTTGGAAGAAGCTAAAAACACGATATTATTTGTTGGATATGCTGAGCCGAATTCTCTTGCAGGTCTTTTGCAACGCGGAGATAAAGAGGTTAAAATTTTTGGAGATCAAAGAAAAGTCATAGCGGATATTGAGTACATAAAGTCATTGAGTGCCCATGCAGATTACAGCGAAATGCTACGTTATCTTTCGGGAAATAATCCAGGAAAGTTAAAACGCTTGTTCCTAGTTCATGGAGAAGAAGAGGTAGCCAAAAACTTTAAAGAACATTTAAAAGAAAATGGTTACCATAATGTGGTTATTCCTGATAAATATATGACCTTTGAAACATGATTTCACGCTATGCATATTTGTTGGTTTTTTCTATTGCAGTATTTTATTCATGTACACAGCAGGAAGAAGTTAAAGAAGTAGATTCTTTTGAGCCTCCTCTAGCACCGCAATTGGTTGACTGGAGTGCGATGAATAACATAGGCTGGAAGAACATGAGTTTTCCAACATGGTTTTCAAAAGATTTAATCGATTCAAATAATATTGAACAAATTGAAATTGGTTTTACAAATTTTAATTTTACGGACAGCATTGTAAGTATCACCGATACTATGCCGCAAAAAACTATTGAAATTACTTTTGATCAAAAGGGCAGTGTCAAGAAAGTTTCAATGGCTGAATTTATTGATGGAATTCAGTTGGCTCAGCATATTTTTAGTTATAATTCTTCAACTGATTCTTTGGGATATTCAACACCAGCTGTTTCAAGTAATGTGAAATACCGAGAGAAAAGTATGATTTCATTTTTGAATACCTTGCAAGAGTTGCAACAATACCAAAGACTTGTACTGGAAGAGTCTACTGAGAGTCTGCTCACTTTTGTTGATAAAAGTAGTAAGAATGAAATTTATCATTATTTTATTTTAGACACTGCAAATTGGAACGTATCCTATATTGATCATCAATTTCATCCAAACGGGAAGCATATTTTTTATTTTGGCTCTCCCAAGAATTACACCTCCTCTTTTTCAGTGGTTAATTTAGTAGAAAAATCAAGGAAGCAAAAGCGAATTTATTACCCATCGAAAGTATTGAAAAGTCAGCATTTTTATACCAAAGACTTTATAACAAAACGCTGGTTTGATTACGATTCAAGTGGTGTTTTAATAGGTATTAATGATAGCTTAGTAAGCGCGAGTGATGAGTTTTTGCATAGTGAAATAGCAATCATTAAATATAAAGAAAACCAACTACCCAAAGAAATTAATTTTTATAATGTAGAGGATACTTTAAAAAGTACGCCGATTAAGAGAATAAACTTTAAATACAATTAATCAATTAATCAATTACGAATTGCGAATTAGAAAATTACGAATTGTGTGAATCATGTTTCATAAATGAATAGGTTAATTGGTATTGAGGTAAATGATTTTTAAATTCCTTTAGGGCACCTCTAAAAACTCTACTTTGGTCGCTAACTTGTTCTTTATTCCAACTACTTCGTTGCCGAAATACTCATTTAGCCCAGCTAAATTCCGTTTTCAGCG
>Ga0307948_1001028_pt1 | contig 19422 bp, 10 predicted proteins | sample OrgLakmetagen280_FD_201824 | JGI IMG/M metagenome (GOLD analysis project Ga0307948, IMG submission 201824) | Saline water microbial communities from Organic Lake, Antarctica - #280 | ecosystem: Environmental > Aquatic > Non-marine Saline and Alkaline > Saline | place: Antarctica: Organic Lake...
AAAACAGGACAGTTAGATGAATTCAATGGAAGTTATTCAGGAAGCGGAACCGTTGAAGTAGAACGTTTTATTCCTGCAGGAGACAATGAAAAAAGAGCCTTTCGCTTTTTATCTTCATCAGTGAACTCTACTGAAAATATAAGAACCAATTGGCAAGAAGGAGCAACAGCTTGGAATGACAATCCTAGCTCAGGTTTTGGCACGCACATCACAGGTGTTTCGCCAGACCCAGATGTAAACGCAAACCCTGATAAGTCTCAAGATGGCGATAATGGTTTTGATTGGCAACCGTCAGGAAACTCGTCTTTGTTTTTGTTCAATGTCAGTATTCAAGAATGGGAAGCTATAAACAATACTAACGCCAACAACCTAGAAGCAGGAAAAGCTTACCGATTGATGGTACGTGGCGATAGAAGCATCAACTTAATGAATAATGCATCCATTCCAACCAACACCGTTTTAAGAGCCAAAGGAGACTTGGTGTTTGGTCCAGTTGATGTATCAACAGACTTAGCACAAGGCGCAGATGAGTTTAGTTTGGTGGGAAATCCCTACCAAGCAGTAATTGATTTTAGTGAAGTAGAAAAAACTAATCTAATCAACTATATAGCAGTTTGGGATGCAAACCTAACAGGGTCAAATGGAAGAGGTTCTTATGTAAGTGTAGATATTAGTGAAACTGCGCCAAGTCCGAGTAGTTCTGGTGCTAGTAAATTCATTGCTCCCAATCAAGCTTTTTTTGTAAGAAATACCAGTGCAGGTAATTCTACTTTGATTTTCAATGAAGGCAATAAAGCAACAGCAGCAACACAAGTTACGGTTTTTAATACCTATTCAGATTTTTACATCAATTCACGTTTGTATAAAACGGTAGATTTACAAAACGGGAATACCGAAGTGGATGCCATCGGATTGCGTTTCAATCAAAATTTTACCACTTTAGCTGATGAAGAAGATGCAGAAAAGCTTACCAATCCAGATGAAAATTATGCGACTATCAATAATGGGCTAAGAGTTATAGATAAACAGAATCTTCCAACAGACGGACATGAAATAGCATTGTTCATTAACAGCTATACAGAAACTAATTATAGCTTGACCTTTGAAATAGGGAATCAGCCAGAAGGAATTGAAGTGTTTTTAAACGATACTTACCTAGATACACAAGTTGCTTTAATTCCAAACACAGTTTACAACTTTATCGTAGATGGCAACCTACCTGCTAGTATGATGAATAACCGATTTCACTTGAGTTTTAACAACACAACACTTGGAATAGAGGACAACATCTTCAGCAACAATTTTACAGTGTACCCAAATCCTGTTGAAGATGTGTTTTATGTTGCAGGAATAGATGAAGAGTTTAGCTTAACTATATATGATGTTTTAGGTAGAGAAGTACTGCAAAGCAAACTTCAAGACGCAACTGCACCGATCTATATTACACATCTACAAAGCGGTGTATATGTAGTGAAAGTGAAAACAGCAGACAACAGTTTTAGTCAACAAATAATTAAGAAGTAGAAGACCAACTTTAATTTTTAAATTTTGTTAAAACCCCTTTTGAGAATCATGAGGGGTTTTGTTATGTGGTATTGTAAACCAAACAATTATAAAAGACATCATACATCTGAATCAACAACAAAAAACCCGACAACAGAAAATAGAGATGAGAGATGAGAAATGAGAAAATCGTCCTTCCCTAAATAGCCTTGACCGTTTTGGTTAAAATTAATTCTCTTTTCAAAATCTGCGATAATCAGCGAAAACCCACAACCGAAAACCGAAAACCGACAACACAAAACCTGAAAACCGACAACCGAAAAAAAACCTAAATTCATTTTACTTTCATAAATTATACTAGAAATTCAATTTGAGTACTTTTTTAAATTATTTTAGGCATTCGAAAATTAATTAAATGAGAGCGCTCTTATTATTCTGTATTTTACTTGTGTATAGCTCAGCTTCTTCACAAAAAGAAGTTGAAAAGGAAAAAGCTTTATTAAAACTTACCACTATTAAAAATAATGCGGTCAGCGATTCCCTCTATTCTGCTTATTTTAAAAACAAAGTCTTTAAGGATAAAAAAGATTATTTAAGATATACTACAACACGATTTAACGAGCTGTATGTTCAAAAGGATACGATCGAAGCACTCCGAATGTTTAATTTATTAGGGAGTAATTGGATAGAAAACAGAACAATGGATTCTGTACTATCAGCAAAACCTATTGCGTCGCTTTTAAAGGAGACCACCCCGTTAGCTTTACGAGGAAATATTAGATTTATACTATACAATCACTATGAGTCCCTTGGCAATCAACAAGAAAAAGCAATTGTAAACGCAAATAAGAGCATAGAACATTTTGAAACATTAAATGACTCATCCTATTCTGCTTGGGCAACAATCCATGGTAGTAGAGTTGTTGACGGTGCAAAATCGAATGATTTTAAAACCATTATGGGGCATGCATTCTCATCTATTGCTTTACTTAAATTTCAAAAAGATCAAAAAAAACTAATACAACTTGAAAGTATTTTAGCGACAGTCTATAGTCTTAACTACCTTTTTGAACCAGCTGAAAAGTTACGTAACGAAGTAATAAAGGATGCTGAAAAAAATAAAGATTACAAATCATTAACCATCGAAAGCCTTAATGCAGCATTAGATGCAAAGCTTCAAAATAAAATAGAACTTCAACAAAAACACTTACAGAATGCCATTGCATATGCAGAAATTTTTAATGTGCCTCATTTCAAATTTATTACCTATCACAGTAACATTGTTTATGCAGGGCAAAATGGACTTCAAGAAGAGGCTGAGACCTATTTTAAATTTTTGAAAGCACTTTATCCAACATTCGAAGGGAGTCCTTTTCATAAAATACTATACCTAGAAGCTAGTTCTTATGTAGCTTACTTAGAAGGCGATTATGCGCAAGCTGAAAAACTTGGTTTAGACAAATTAGCCCTAGCAGAAGACTTTAATTCTAAAGAGATAATACAAGAGTCTCACGAATTACTCTTTTTAATATATGATGAAATAGGCAACAAAGAAAAAGCAAAAGAACAAGATAACCTTATTTTAACCTACCTCAATAACACTAAACAAGAAGCCTTAAAAAACCAACTCCTTTACTACCAAACCATTTTTGAAACTGAAAAACGCGACTTTAAAATAAAGGTGCAAGAAGGAGATATTGCACTATTGGATGCTAAAAACAAGGTAAAAAATCAATGGATTCTTTTTGGCGGTTTAGGAGCACTCTCACTCTTTGGTTTTATTCTAGTGGTACGTTCTAGAAACAATGCCAAGAAAAGTCAAAAACTTCAGGAAACCTTTACTAAAGATATTTTAAAAACACAAGAAAATGAACGTGCTCGCATTGCAAGTGAATTACACGACAGCGTGGGACAAAAATTACTCATTCTTAAAAACTCTTTCTTAGGAAAAGAAAAAGAAGCAAAAAGCGAGATAGACCTAGTAGGCGAAACCATTAAAGAAGTAAGGGAAATGTCTCACAACCTCCATCCGTTTCAGTTTGAAAAATTAGGCTTAATGACCTCACTTAAAAATATGATAGAGACTTTTCAGAAAAACTCAAATGTATTTTATTCTGAAGAAATAGAAACTGAAGACGGACTTATTTCAAAAGAAAAGGAAATCTATGTTTTTAGAATGTTACAAGAAGCGATTACTAACGTAGAAAAACATGCCGATGCAAATGCTTGTAATCTTTCTACTACAGAAACGAATAGTGAGGTAATTTTTATCTTAAAAGACAACGGAAAAGGTTTTGAAACTTCAAGTACTTCGGAGGGATTAGGCATGAAAACCTTACAAGAACGTGCACGCTTTATAAATGCAAATTTAAAAATAAAGTCCATTTCAAACAAAGGCACAAGTATCATCTTAAAAATTCCTAAAAAATGAAAGCAAGTCTTGTAATAGCTGATGACCACCCTCTTTTATTAACGGGCACAAAAGCATTTTTAGAAAGTAAAAGTTTTACTATTGTAGCCACCGCTATGGAGGGAAATGATGCCTATAATAAAATAGTACAACACGCTCCAGATGTTGCTGTATTAGATTTTGATATGCCCAAGCTAAATGGGGTTGAAGTAGCGCGACAATGCAACCAAAATGGTATAGAAACCAAAATTATTATCCTCACGCTTTTTAAGCAAGAAGCTATCTTACAAGAAGTAGGCAGTAGCATTCAAGGTTATGTTTTAAAAGAAGACGCACTCCAAGAAATAGAAGAATGCATCCTTGAAGTACTAGAAGGAAACACCTTTGTAAGTAAAAACATGGAAGCGGGGATTCATTTTTCGAACACCGCTAATGAACTGAATAACCTCACCACTGCTGAGGCTAAAATATTACGCTACTTAGCCAAAAATTTCTCTTCTTCACAAATTGCTGAAGAGCTTTTTATTTCAAAACGCACGGTCGAAAAACACCGAAGTAACATTATTAAAAAACTAGAAATACCTCCAACTCAAAACGGACTTTTACTTTGGGTACAAAAACATCCAGAGCTATTTAATACATAATAATCCTCAAATTTGTAAGGTTTGTCTTAGATTTAGGAACAATATAAACAAAAAATAGAATGAAACGTCAAATTATCGTAGTCAAGAAGTTTAGCCTCATTATTGTCATTGGCTTATTGTTAAGTTGCAAAGACAAAACATCACCAATTGTTTCCACTACTGAAAACACCAATGCTTTTGAATTTGGAGAAATAATTGATTTAACCCATACCTTTTCAAAAGAAACCGTGTATTGGGTCACTGCCAAAGAATTTAAACTAGACACGGTTGCTTTCGGCTTAATAGCAGGTGTTATATTAGGCATCAAAAAGTTGAAAAACTAATGATTGAATAAATCAAAGAAATTAATTACACTTCACTTACCTCACCCCTTAGAGAAGTTTCAAATATCGTTTTAAAGACTTTCATGCTGAGGTTTTTTGGAAGTAAATACATCATTTTCGCTAATGCACTTTCAGTAGTCATGTCGTTGCCAGAAATAACACCAGTTTTTTGCAAACCCTGACTGGTATAATATTTTCCTAGCTGCACCTGACCACCAATACATTGGGTGATGTTCACAACTGGAATGGATTGATTGATTTTGGATTGAATACCATTTATAAACCAATCGTCTGTTTTGAAATTCCCACTTCCAAAGCTTTTTAAGATAATGCCTTTGATTTACGGAACACCAAAAGAAATAAAAACTTTGGCATCCAAACCTTGAAAAAGCTTTAATAATAAAATTTTATCCTTTAATTCTGTATGTAGAATTAACTTCTTTTCTTTCCTGATTTTTTCGTTTGCCGAATAGTTTATGTTCAGGTGTAATCGAAATTTGGTAGCCAAGGCACGTAATATTATGATATTGGAGTTGGCTTTACCGCAAATGACGGCAACGCAACATTTTAGCTATAAAATAGGGTGGACTAATTTGGTGGTTTTAACGATAGCGAAACACTACTCTTTGAGCGAAATTAAATTAAAAACGAAACGCAAGTTTCTTCTAAGACTCCAGATTCTTAGTTCAATCTTCTCATTGTGTGCATTTAAGATTCAAATTTAAAATCTATTTTTGATCTTTACATTTAATTTATGATTCATTTGCTCGAAAACATTTTATTTTGAAGTTTGTAGATCGTATCATTTACTAAAATTAGTTGAAAGAAAGTTATCGTTTAAAAAAAAATGCAGCTTTCCTAAACTTTGAATAATAAATATTTCATTATTGCTGTCGAATCTAGAAACTATATATCAAGTCATTAATTTCCAAAAAAGCAGTAATATTTACATTAAATTAAACTAATTTAGTTATTGCTATGAAAATCAATAAGCGAACACTTTTTTTACTCTTTGCTCTATTATTCCATAATGCACAAACGCTTGTTTCCCAAACTCTAACAAGAGATCAATTAGAGCTTCAGTACGAAGAAGCTATAAATGAAAAAAACTACAATAAGGCTTTAATTGCCATAAATCAATTGGGAGAATTGCTTATCTACGACGAAATAAAACATCAAGAAAGCTATAATTTTCTTAAACGCTTTATTCCATATTTACCATATTGTACCCAAGATAAAGAATGCGCAAAGTTTTATATCAATTATGCCGAGGCAGCTACCTATGCTCAAGACTATCGTGGTTCAATAAGTATTCTTAAAGAAGGAATTCAATACATGGAAAAGCTTCAGGACTCAACGCTTTATGAATATGGATATGCTTATTTAAAAGCTGCAGAGAACACTAACAAACTTAATCGATTTACTGAAAGTGCGACTTATTTTCAAAAAGCAGAAAAGTTGTTTAACCATCAGCAAGATACCTTAATGTTACTTTGGACCAAAAGTGGGCTAAGCACCTTATTTAGCAGCTATGCTATTTACGATAAAGCTGCTGAGGAACGTGAGTTTATCTTTCAAACCCAACCTCAAGAAAAATATGGGCAAGTGGTGGCTATAGCTCATTTAAGAGCCGCCTCAGATGCATTTTTTCAAAATCAAACAGAACAAGAATTATACCATATCGAGCAGGCCTTGCAGGTAAAAGTTAATCAGACCGATATTCAAGAAATTGTGCAATTGTTGACATTAAGTTACGCTACTGCGGTTTATGCAAAATATCAACAAAAAGAGAAAGCTAACTATTATTTTAAAGAACTCAATGAAAAAATAGGGAATAGAAGCCAGAAAGCACCTTTTCTAAATAGTTATTTTGACTTTGCAAAAAGTAGGCATGCCTTGGTTAATGAAAACTATGAGGAAGCAGGGCGTTACGCTAAAGAACTGCTAGCTAATATTAAGAAAACCGATGATTGGCAAAATTTAATACGGGCCTATTTGCTCTTAGCAAACACCTATGAAGAAACAGGAGAAAATCCCAAAGCACTTCACTATTTTAAGCAGTATGTACACATAAAAGATTCGGTAAGTGAAGCCGCTTCCCGTAAAAAGTTTGCCTATGTACAAACAGAATTTGAAACCGAAAAAAAGGATTTAGAAATTCGGCAACAAAATCAAGCTATTCAGTTGCTTCAAGCTAAAAATAGAATTGACAATCAGCGGTTTTTGCTTGCAGTTGTTATCGCAGTGTGTGTATTTGTATCTATATATTTTTGGAGACAGCGTTTATTTTCTATTCGAAAGGGAAAATTGCAAAAAGAATTTGCCCAAAATCTTATTCGCCACTTGGAAGACGAGCGCAAACGCATAGCAAGAGAATTACACGATAGTATAGGGCAAAACCTATTGCTTATTAAAAATAGCTTGCTCGCTTACCCACAAAGTAACCCCGCACTGATAGACCAAAGTATTCAAGAAGTACGGTCAATGTCGCAAAGTTTACATCCTTTTCAGTTTGAACAATTGGGCTTGCTCACTTCTATTCGTCATACGGTTGAAAATTTTCATAAGAATTCAGTTATTTTTTATACCGAAGATATACAAGTTAAAAATCTTGAAATAGATAAAGAAAAAGAGATTTTTATTTATCGCATGTTTCAAGAATGCTTAGCAAATGTAGAGAAACATTCACAGGCTAAGGCTTGTCAAATTCAGGTAAAAGAAACAGCAACCCAGTTTATTTTTTCCATAAAAGACAACGGAAAAGGTTTTGTTGTAGAAGAAAAAGCAAAAGCATTGCAAAGTTTAGGACTGAAAAACCTTATGGAACGAGCACAATTGATTGGAGCCGAATTAAAAATTAAATCGCAGGAAGGAAAAGGAACACGCATTACAATTATCATCTCAAAAAAGAAAAACTAATGGCAATCCGTATCTTATTAGCAGACGATCATCCTTTACTTTTAAATGGTACAAAAGCCTATTTAGAAGCTCAATTTTTTGAAGTGGTTGACACCGCAACAGATGGAATTGAGGCTTATCATAAAACTTTGAAGCATCAGCCCGAACTAGTTATTGTGGACTACGATATGCCCAAACAAAACGGAATTGAGCTTGCTAAAGCCCTAAAAAAAATAAAATTTCCGGTAAAAGTGATTTTACTTACCCTTCATAAACAAGAAGCTATATTACAAGAGGTAGGCAAGAGTATTGCTGGTTATTTAACCAAAGATACTGCTATGGAGGAATTAAGCAACTGTATAAAAACCGTTTTGGCTTCAAAAACCTTTGTAAGTCCGAGTTTACAAAAATCCATTCATTTTGATTTGACACACCCCGCAGTAGAAAAGTTAACGGCAAGTGAACTTAAAATCTTAAGCTACATAGAGCAAAATTATACCAGTTCGCAAATTGCGGAAGCTTTATTTATATCTAAACGCACAGTAGAAAAACACCGTAGCAATATTATCGAAAAACTGGGTTTACCTTCAAGTGCTCATGCACTACTCCTGTGGTTAAAACAACATCCAGGTATATTTTAATTTTAACCTGACTTTTCTGTTACCCAATCTTCGAGGATAAAATTCCAAAGTAATTTTTTTATATACCTCGCAGGCTTGTCATTAGGTAATTAATTTCTTCCACATTTATACGTAGGTGTACGTATGGTTTGCCAGGGCTATTCATTCTAACTTTGTAACAAGGTTAGAGTGCTTTGCTATTGGCTTCATTTCTTCTAATACCAATTTAATTTTGAAATGTCGCTAATAAAATGCTAAGGGTATAATACCGACGTATATTTTAAGGAGCATTTATGTGACATTAAAATAACATTCGGTATAGATCAATTTTTTAAAGCCAAAAATTTTAACACTGATCAACTTTAAAATGCTCTTAACTAAATAACTCACATTTTTTAATTCTTTTAAAAATTAATTCTTAATGAAAAAGTTTTACACTGTCAATATTGTTTTACTTGTGTTCATGCTATCTACGCTTATATCTTATGGTCAAACTCCAAAAGAAAAAGCACAAATCACAAGACACTATAACAAAACTAAGATTCAACAATTACAATTGAAATTTAGTGCTGAATATCTAAAACAAAAAGAAGAGGCGCTAAAAGCAGCCAAAACAAATAACTGGCCAGTTATCATTGAAAAGGAGGGCTCCTATGCAGAGTTACAACGCCTGGCTCTTGATGGTTCACCTATCTATTATACCACTCGCAATCAAGATGCAGCAATATCGACTAGAACCGACTATATTAATATTGGAGGGGCTTCGGGCTTAGCCCTGGATGGTCAAAACATGACAGCCCATGTCTGGGACGGTGGTATAGCCAGATCAACTCATCAGGAATATGATGGGTCTGGCGGTAGTAATCGTTTTTCAATTGGTGATGGAACAGCCACCATAGATGATCATGCTACCCACGTTACAGGCACTATGATTGCATCAGGTGTTGAAACTGCATCAAAAGGTATGGCTCCTAGAGCTCAGGCCATTGGTTATGATTGGAATGGCGATCTCTCAGAGGTAACAATAGCAGCTATGGATGGTATGCTTATTTCAAATCATTCTTATGGAGAAGACTCATTTTCTCTCCCAGATTATTACTTTGGTGCCTATACCACAATATCTAGAGACTGGGATGATTTATTCTATAATGCACCTTATTATTTAATGGTGATGGCAGGTGGTAATACTGGTAATGTTAATTATAATGATAGCCCTTTAGAAGGTAATTCAACTTATGATAAGTTTGTAGGATTTGAAATATGTAAAAATAATATAGTAGTAGCTAATGCTCAGGATGCCATCATAGATGCCTCTGGAAACCTGGTTTCTGCGAATATAAATAGCAGCAGTTCACAAGGGCCGACGGATGATTATAGAATTAAACCAGATATTACAGGTAACGGGACTGGAGTATATTCAACGGGTAGTGATGCTGATGCTCATTATGATACCAAAACGGGAACCTCTATGGCTTCTCCTAATGTAGCAGGATCATTACTGTTATTACAACAACACGCTAATAATTTAAACGGGAATTTTATGCGTGCTGCTACCTTAAAAGGCTTAGCCCTTCACACGGCTGATGACATCGGACCGGTAGGACCTGATGCTGTTCATGGTTGGGGGTTACTCAATGCTAAACGTGCTGCCAGGACTTTATCTGAAGATGGTGGTTTCAGTTTAATTCAGGAATTAACACTTGGTCAGGGACAAAGCTATAGTGTTGAAGTAGAAGCGAATGGATTAGAAGATTTAATAGCCTCGATATCTTGGACAGATCCGGCAGGATCTACAACGACAAATTTAAATGACCCAACCCCTCGTCTGGTAAATGATCTGGACATCAAAATCACCAAAAGTGTTAATGAGTGGTTTCCGTGGAGGTTAACAGGTGTTGATACTAACGCTAATGATAGTGATAATTTAGTTGACCCTTTTGAACGAATAGAAGTTACTAATCCTACAGGTATATACACGGTTACTGTAACTCATAAAGGGACTCTAACCAATTTATCTCAGAACTACAGTTTAATAATTACAGGAATTCAACCAGACTGCACCAATGCACAAATTCCTTCTAATATTCAAGCTTCAGTTACAACTACAACTGCTGTTATAAACTGGAATCATTTTATTCCTGAAATTTACGATTTGCGTTATCGTGAAACAGGAGAAAGCCCTTGGTCTGAGATTTCTGATCTTACTATATCAAGTACAACTTTAGTGGATTTAAAATATTCAACAGAATACGAATTACAGATTCGAAGTAGGTATCCTGATTGTACTCCAACAGCTTATTCTAATTCTATATTTTTTACTACAGCGCCATTAGAATATTGTGATGCAGGAGGTAATGGGGTTTCTGACTCGGCTCTTGGAGAAAAATTAAGTAATGTCAGTTTTAATACCATTGATAATAACTCAACATCAACAGAGGGATATGAAGATTTTACTTCAATTTATACCACTTTAGCCATAGGCGAAACCTATTCTTTTGAAGCCACCATTTCAAATGCCTTTCCTACCGATCAAATTATAGTTTGGATTGATTATAATCAGGATGGAGATTTTGAGGATGTAGGTGAATTAGTGTATACTTCTCCTCTTGGAGTTGGACCACATAGTAAAGATGATATAGTTATTTCTTCAAACGCACTTCTTGGCATGACTGGGATGCGCGTAAGATTACATGACAGTTCTGTTTCATTTCAACCAAATAATACGCCTTGTGGAGATTCTGGTTATGGTCAGGTAGAAGATTACACTGTGGTAATTTATGAAGAAAATCAAGTAATTCAACCCGATGCAAATAATATTTTGTACGTCAATAAAAATGTAACAGGTGGCAATGGAGATGGTTCTAGCTGGGCAAACGCTGTGCCAGAACTAGCCGATGCTTTAAAGTGGGCAAAAAACAATGAAGATGCTACATGGGCTACTATTCCTTTACAAATTTGGGTAGCTGGTGGAACTTACAAGCCCTTGTACAGCCCGGAAGATGGGGTAAATTTTGGTACCGACCAAGTTAGGGACAATAGCTTTTTACTGGTAAACAATGTACAACTTTACGGCAGTTTTGCAGGTACCGAAACCAGTTTGGTAGATAGAAACCTTACTGATACCTACACTAGTATTTTAAGTGGTGATATAGGCGTCGCAAACGATACCACCAACAACACCTACCATGTGGTGGTAAGTGCAGGAGCGGTAGGCACAGCATTGCTTGATGGCTTCGAGATTACAAATGGGGAGGCCAATGGAACAAGTACGCTATCCATAAATAGTCAAGCTATAAATAGAAATTACGGTGGTGGCATGTATTTACAGGGTAATTCTTCGCCTACAATAACTCACGCAAAAATTAGTGCAAATGCATCTGCAGAAAATGGAGGGGGTATGTTTTTAAACAACAGTTCTCCTGTATTAACCAATGTTACACTAATTGAAAACAATGCTGGTGGTCAAGGTGGTGGTATGTTTGCTTATGATTATGCCAATGCTAGTTTGTCTAATGTTACCTTTTCAGATAATACAGCCAGTACTAATGGTGGTGCGGTTTATAATTTTTCAGCTTCGCCAAGTTACCATAGTGTAATCTTTACAGGCAATACAGCTGGCATTGATGGTGGCGCAATTTTTAATTTTAACGCCTCTACAGCACTTACTAATGTAGTACTGGAAGCTAACGTAGCAGATAACAACGGAGGTGCTATGTTTAACGATAATAATTCGGCACCCATCTTAATTAACGTGTTAATTACGGGTAACAGTGGCATAGATGGTGGAGGCATTTATAATAACGCTTCGTCTTCAGATTTTACCAATGTAACCCTAGCCAATAATAGTGCGAGTGGCAGCGGTAGCGGATTTTTCAATGTATCTTCTTCATTCAACATTAATAACAGTATTTTATGGGATTCATTTGCTGGCACAGCTTCATCGACCAATAATGCTTACAGTCTTATAAAAGGTGTTGCTAATACCGCTAACAGCAATATAGATGCTACAGGATTAACGGTAGATGATGTTTTTACCAATGCTGCCAACGGCAATTATAGCTTAAAGCCAGGGAGTCCTGCCATTAATACTGGTAATAACACGGCTTATACCAATGCTGGGGGAGATTTAATTAATGATGTAGATTTAGCTGGTAACTCACGATTTATTGAAAGTAGCATCGATATGGGGGCTTATGAAAAACATGGAATACAACCCGATGCTAACAATATTTTATATGTCGATAAAAATGTAATAGGAGACAACGGAGATGGTTCTAGCTGGGCAAACGCTCTACCAGAACTAGCCGATGCTTTAAAGTGGGCAAAAAACAACGAAGCTGCTGCGTGGGCTACAACACCTTTACAAATTTGGGTAGCTGGCGGAACTTACAACCCCTTGTACAGCCCGGAAGATGGCGTAAATTTTGGTACCGACCAAGCCAGAGACAATAGCTTTTTACTGGTGAATAATGTACAACTTTACGGCGGTTTTGCAGGTACCGAAACCAGCTTAGCAGCTCGGGATTTAAGTATAGTTGGCAATGCAAGTGTGTTAAGTGGAGATATAGGAGCTCTTAACGATACCAGTGATAATACCTACCATGTAATGGTAAGCTCAGGAAATATAGGCAGTGGCCTGTTAAATGGGTTTACTATTACAGAAGGCAATGCTAATGGTTCGAGTTTTATAGTCGTCAATGGTACTAGTATTCAAAGGAGGCGAGGCGGTGGGATGAACACTAGAAATTCTTCTCCAAGTTTATTAAATATAATTATAAATGGAAATAATGCAAGTGAATTAGGTGGCGGGATGTTTTTTCGTAATGGCTCCTTCATAGTTGGCTCACCCACTATTACCAACTGTACCTTTACGGAGAATACTGCTGGAAATGCTGGTGGTGGGATTTGCTTAGACGGTACCGATGGAACAACCATCACCAATACAATATTTGAAGGTAATACGGCTAATAACAGTGGCGGAGGGATGGCTAACTTATTTTGCTCACCCACCATCATCAACACTACCTTTTCAGAAAATACAGCTAATAACGATGGCGGAGGGATTTTCAATTTTGAATTTTCTTCACCTACCATTACTAACTGTGTTTTTTGGGAAAATGAAGCCAACGGCAATACAACTTCTTCATCTGCTTCTGTAACAAATTTTAGTGGCTCTAACTCCACAATTACATTTAGCCTCATCGCCAATTCTGGCGGCAGCGCAAGTTGGGATAGCAGTTTAGGAACAGACAGCGGAAACAATATAGATTTAGACCCACTTTTTGTGGATGTCGTTGCAAACGATTTTAGCCTTCAAAAAGGTTCGCTAGCCATCAATGCCGGAAATAATACAGCCTACCAAACTGCCACGGGAAATAGTCCGGCAAGTGATACAGATATAAATGGAAATGCTCGTCTTTTTCAAAGTACTATCGATATGGGTGCGTATGAAGCCGACTTTAACCAATCGCAATGGCGAGGAACAACCAGTGAAGACTGGTCAACAAACACCAATTGGGATGAAGGCTTCCCTGATGACCAAAGTGTGGCACTTATTCGAGATATTTCGCTTAATACACCAAAAATTGATGCACCCACGATTGCAGAAGTAAGGGATTTGATTTTAGCTGAAAATGCTGCCTTAAATGTACAAGGCGTTTTAAAAGTGAATGCTGAAATACAAAACAACGGCCAAGTCACCTTTACCAGTAATGAAATGAAAACAGGCCAACTAGACGAATTTTCAGGAACCTATTCAGGAACAGGCACAGTAGAGGTAGAACGTTTTATCCCTGCGGGAGATAATGATAAGCGAGCCTTTCGATTTTTGTCTTCCTCTGTAAATTCCACAGGCTCTATTAATACCAATTGGCAGGAAGGAGCAGCTACATGGAACGAAAATCCAAACCCTGGATTTGGAACCCATATCACAGGTTCACTAGCTGGCGCAGATGGTTTTGATGCTTCAGGGTCTGGTAATCCGTCTTTGTTTCTGTATCCGAGTGCTGCACAAACCTGGTCGTCCATTGCCAATACCGATGTCAAAGCACTAGAAGCCGGAGCTGCCTACCGATTGATGGTACGTGGTGATCGAAGTATCGATTTAACCAGCAACGCAGCCGATCCGACTAATACCATTTTACGAAGTAAAGGTAGTTTGGTATTTGGAACAATAGATATGTCTTCTGAATTAGCCCAAGGGGCAGATCAATTTAGTTTGGTGGGTAATCCCTATCAATCGGTGGTAGATTTTAGTGCAGTAAACAAAAACAATCTCAGGGATTACGTCTATGTATGGGATGCAAGCCTAACAGGAGCAAACGGTCGAGGAGCTTATGTAATTGTTGAAGTTTCAAGCAATAGTATTGTAGAAGCCCCAGCAGCGAGTAGCTCAAGTGCAACCAAATTCATTGCTCCCAATCAAGCCTTTTTTGTTCGAAATACCAGTGCTGGCAGTCCTACTTTGGTTTTTGAAGAAACCAATAAAGCTACAGCCCAAGCCCAAGTGGAAGTATTCAACACCTATGCAGACTTTTACATCAACTCCCGATTGTACAAAACGGCAGACTTACAAAATGGAAATACAGAAGCCGATGCCATCGGATTGCGTTTCAGTAGCCAACATACAACGGAAGCGGATGAAGAAGATGCAGAAAAACTGGCTAATCCAGATGAAAACTATGCCATCATCAACAACGGATTGAGAGCAATTGATAAGCAGAATCTTCCCGAAGATGGACATGAAATTGAATTATTCACGAACAGCTATACAACAACAGCCTACAGCTTGACTTTTGCTATGGACAATCTACCCGAAGGATTAGAGGTTTTCTTAAATGATAGTTACCTAAACACCCAAACCCAACTTTCAGCAGAAAGTGTTTATGACTTTACGGTAGATGCAAACATTCCAGCAAGTATGGCTTTCAACAGATTCAGTTTAAGCTTTGATACTACCACACTTGGAGTCGAAGATAATGTATTTAGTAATTTTAGTTTATACCCAAATCCAACAACAGATGGCAAATTCACCGTACAAACCCAAGGTTTCAACACGGATACAACCGTGGTGAAAATGTACAATTTGTTAGGTCAAGAGGTGTACAACCAAAAAGCAGCTGTTCAATCCAACGGAGAAATTCGGATAAATGCGGGACAATTGCCAGCAGGAATGTATGTGGTAGAATTACAAGAAGATGAAGTGCGTTTTGTGGGGAAATTGATGGTGGAGTAGAGGTTTTTTACAAGGGGTTGTGACCCCTTGTAAAAATATCCCATGCAATAAGTATACTCGCAAATCAATTCAAATTATCAGGATTATATCCAATGTATTCTTTTTCCACTTCCGTAAATCGAATATCAAATGCTTCCAGTTCCTTTAAAATCGGTTCGTATATCTCTCGATAAATAGGACGCAAAACACCTTTTTTGGTGATTTCTTTATTCAATATTTTTAGGCATGCAATTCCAAGTGGGATACCCACGGTTTTCGCCATGGCGGTATATTTTTGGTCTTCACCTATACTTACCATCGTGGAGTCAATTTGCATTTTCTCGCCATTTAATTCATATCCAAATTTATGGTACATGACAATCATATCTTTATCTTCAGCTTGTAAGGTCCATTTGTCCTCCAATATTTTCTGAAGTGCCTGAGCAGGAGTGGCATTCTGTAAACCTATTTTTTTGTTTGGATTAAATAGGTCTAACTCTAAAAGCTTGTCCCAAATTAAATCATCCTGGTCAATTTTTAGGCTATGGCGTAATTTCAACTCTACTGAATCATGAGGTGAATAGGGTAAAAACGAATTTACAAATTCACGGTAACTCATATTTTGGGTATGTTGTAAGGTGTAGGTGTCATCCGTCATTCCCAGCTGTACAAACACATTCCAGGCTTTACTGAAACCTACGCGGCGAAGTGTTCCTCTATACAAAGTAGGAATATCTTCTAATCCATAGACCTCTCTGTAAGCCAATGAATTTCGGTTAGCTAGGCCTTCAAAACGTCCAAATCCTGGGACTTCCAAAAATTCGGTTCTTCTAAACAAGCGCTGATAAGGAATGTACTTGTGTTGTCCTTCCTGAATAAATTCTGCAGCTCCACCTTGTCCAGCCACTACTACATTTCTAGGATTCCAGGTAAATTTATACCTCCATAAATTAGTATCGCTTTCCGGAGCAACTAATCCACCGGTAAAAGATTCAAATAAGAGCATTTTTCCGCCATTGTCTCGAATACGGTCTATTACCTGCATTGCACTCATGTGGTCTATCCCCGGGTCTACACCAATTTCGTTCATAAAGGTTAGTCCACTGCTTTTTACTTTTTCATCTAAAGCTTGCATTTCTTTAGATACATAAGAAGCAGTAACCATATTTTTGCCGAATTTTAAACAATCTTTTGCCACTTCAATGTGAAAGCGTGCAGGTAACATCGAAATAACAATGTCTGCATTTTGAATGGCATCTTGGCGTTGTTTTGTGTCGAAAACATCCAATTGAAATGCTTCACAAGTATCGAAGTCAGCTGCCATTTGTTGCGCTGATTTTAATTCTACATCACCTATTAAAATATGTAGCTTTTCAGTTGAAGCTTTTTCAGCTAAAAAACGAATTAAAGATGAAGTTGATTTTCCTGCGCCAATGATTAATATATTTCTCATAAAATGAATCTTATTTTTAGAATTTCTTAAATTTGTATTCTACGAAAGTAGGAAAAATCAAAATTCCTCAATGATGGATGATCAAAGAAAATTTTTAATTCTAGGAAGTGCCTTCGGAATTACGGCGGTAATTTTAGGTGCGATGGGTGCACATGCCTTAAAAGAAATCTTAACTGAAGAAGCTTTAGCTAGTTTTGAGACAGGCGTAAAATTCCAAATGTACCATGCTTTACTGTTCTTATTTTTAGGGGTAGAAAATAGGCTAGAAGGCAAGTTAAAAACCATCATTTTTTATCTTCTACTAGTAGGGATTCTGTTCTTTTGCTTTTCAATTTACCTTTTAGCGACCAATAATTACACAAATTTCGACTTTAAACAGATTGCTTTGATTACTCCAATAGGTGGCACACTCCTCATTATAGGCTGGTTTACAATGTTTATTGGTTTCCTGAAAAAGAAAAAAAATAAAGTTTAAGATTAACGCATCAGTTTCATAAAAGTCTTTAAATTTGTTTGCCATATAACAGATAATTACTTTTTATGGATTTACATGCTGAAATTACGAAAAGGTTTTCGTTAGAAGATGAATTTGGGATTAAAAATGCAAAAGTGCATTACCAACTTAGCCCAAAAGAACTTCACGAAATTACAATTGAAAAAGGACAAGGTGTAGAAGTTGACTCTGGCGCTTTGGCAATTAATACCGGTAAATTTACTGGTAGAGCACCCAATGATCGATTTATTGTTAAAGACGAGATCACAGCCGACAAAATTTGGTGGGGCGACGTAAACATTCCATTTGATAGTGATAAATTTGATTCACTATACACTAAAGTAGTGAATTACCTTAGTGAGAAAGAATTATATGTTAGAGATGCATATGCTTGTGCAGATAACGATTACCGTTTAAACATTCGTGTAGTGAATGAGCATCCTTGGGCTAATTTCTTTTGTTACAATATGTTTCTAAGACCTACCGAAGGTGAACTGGAACATTTTAATGCTGAATGGAAAATTGTGAATGCTCCAGATTTTCAGGCAGATCCAGAAGTAGATGGAACTCGTTCTAAGAATTTTGCAATTCTCAATTTTAAACGTAAAATTGCTTTAGTTGGCGGAACTGGCTATACTGGTGAAATGAAAAAAGGCATCTTTTCTGCATTGAATTTTATTTTACCAACCCAAAAAAATACGCTCCCAATGCATTGCTCAGCCAATGTTGGAAAAGATGGTGATACTGCTATTTTCTTCGGCTTGTCTGGAACAGGTAAAACTACCTTATCTGCAGACCCAAACCGAAAATTAATTGGAGATGATGAACACGGTTGGACCAAAGAAAACAAAGTTTTTAATTTTGAAGGAGGTTGCTACGCAAAAGTAATTGACTTAACCGAAGAAAAAGAACCTGATATTTATAGAGCCATTAAAAAAGGAGCTATAGTAGAAAATGTGATTATAGATGATGCGGGTGAAATTGATTTTGAAGATGACAGCATCACACAAAATACAAGAGTAAGTTATCCAATTAATTTTATAGATAATGTCCAAGAAAATTTAGTTGGAGAAAATCCGAAGAATATTTTCTTTTTAACAGCAGATGCATTTGGGGTATTACCTCCTATTTCTAAATTAACTCCTGGTCAGGCGGCCTATCATTTTATTAGTGGTTACACTGCAAAAGTAGCTGGAACCGAAGCTGGTATAGATAAACCCGTACCTAGTTTTTCTGCTTGCTTTGGTGCTCCGTTTATGCCTTTACATCCTACCCGTTATGCAGAAATGTTAAGCCAGAAAATGCGTGAAGCTGGTGTGAACGTTTGGCTGGTGAACACCGGTTGGACAGGTGGGCCTTACGGAACAGGAAACCGAATGAAATTAAAATACACCCGAGCGATGATTACAGAAGCTTTAGAAGGTAATTTGGAGAAAGAAGACTTTACTACCCATGAAATTTTTGGATTGCAAATGCCAACAAACTGCAATAATGTGCCAAATGAAGTCTTAGACCCAAAACAAACTTGGGAAGATAAAGCAGCTTATGATGCAAAAGCTAAAACTTTAGCCAAATCGTTTAAAGATAATTTTCAAAAATTTGAAGAATATGCCAATACTGAAATCATGGCTGGAGCACCTAACTCCAATTAATTACTTATAACTCTTATTAGGTTATATCTTTTAAAATATTTAGAGGTCAGTATTTAATTGCTTATCTTTAGAGGCAACAAATACTATAAATTATGGACTTATTTAAAGGTCAAAATCTTCTAGAGTTCTCTGAACGCTTTAAATCTGACTTGGATTGTAAGGAATATTTAGCTTTCATCAAGCAAAAAACTCCTTATAAATGTTTAAAATGTA
>Ga0307948_1001030_pt1 | contig 19413 bp, 17 predicted proteins | sample OrgLakmetagen280_FD_201824 | JGI IMG/M metagenome (GOLD analysis project Ga0307948, IMG submission 201824) | Saline water microbial communities from Organic Lake, Antarctica - #280 | ecosystem: Environmental > Aquatic > Non-marine Saline and Alkaline > Saline | place: Antarctica: Organic Lake...
CCCTCCTCCCCCCCTCCGATTTGACCCATACATATATCAATCGACAGCTCTTGACAAGAGGTTTCCGAATATATGATTTTTAATTGATTTGCACGTGCACTCCAAAAGTTATGCTTCCTACACACTCCTGCGTAAACACTGCTTCTTTAGTTTTTGCTGATGTCGGTATGTTTGTTTCAGTCGGCGTTGGTGTTTTCTTTTTGCCTTGTGGGCAGCTGCCCTGAAAGCCTCGTGGCCCGTGGTCTGGCCAGACCTGCAGGGGTAGTGGGTGGGTGTGTCTGTTATTGTGTGTGTGGGTGTATATGTGTGTGTGTTTTATGTGTGTGTTTGTGTGTCTGGCCAGACTTGCAGGGGTAATGGGTTCGAATTCACCCTGTAACGTGATTAAGTAAATACTGTCCGGCAGCAATGGTCTCTTTATCCTGAGCCTTTGCTCGAAGTGTTTTCACCAAGTGTGAGCGATTGTTTCGGCCTATTGAGAGCATTCTAATCGTCTCGCCTGGAGTTGCTGTCATAGGTAAGGTAAGGTAAGGTAACATGTTACATCGCTTATATGCCTGGAGTTGCATGTCATAGGTATGGTAAGGTAAGGGAAGGTCACATGTTACATCGCTATATATGCCTGGAGTTGCATGTCATAGGTAAGGTAAGGTAAGGTTACATGTTACATCGCTATATATGCCTGGAGTTGCATATATGTCATAGAGCTGTCACTTGCCTGCACTCAAGGAGGAAGTCCCTTTTCTCCCAGTCTGAGTGGTGCAGGTGCAATGCAGGCCCACCAACCTCACAGACGGGCAAGCAGCTCTGAATGAAGAAAGCTCAACGTTGAGCGCTGTAGAAATTGCTAGATGCACCAGACTAAAATTGGTTTGATCTATAGCTTGCAAGCATCTGTCCAGAGCAATAAGAATACAATGCGACAAAGAAGTAGTGCTGATAACATTACCGATTGGGAATCGCATCCAGCCTGATGTTGTATCACTCTTTTGTTTAATCACTCTTTTGGGTCACTCTGGTCACACAGGGCACGTGTACAGCCTCCCCTAGTGATCTCGGTATCGGAGCCTGTGAAGCGGGAGCAGGCGGGCATGTTTGGTATTAAAGGTTTGTGTGTGTGTTTGTTTACATGCGTGTGTTTGTGTATGTGTGTGTGTTTATATTTTATATGCGTGTGTTTGTGTATGTGTGTGTGTTAATATGCGTGTGTTTGTGTATGTGTGTGTGTTGCTTGCACACAGCACATTGCAGTCTGGTGGTAGTGTTAGTGGGGCATTTGCAAGGTCCATGCTGTTATACTGCCAGTGATGTGCCTAAAATGTGTCACAGTGATGTGATTTGATTATTGCATTGCAGTGATGTGTGATGTGCCCAAGCTGTGTCACCGTGATGTGATTTGATGATTGCGTTACAGTGATGTGTGATGTGCCTAAAATGTGTCACCGTGATGTGATTCAATTATTGCGTTACAGTGATGTGCCCAAGCTGTGTCACAGTGATTTGATTTAATTATTGCGTTACAGTGATGTGCCTTAACTGCGTCACAGTGGTGTGATTTGATTATTGTGTTGCAGTGATGTGCCCAAGCTGTGTCACAGTGATGTGATTTGATCATTGCATTACAGTGATGTGCCCAAGCTGCGTCACTGTGATGTGATTTGATTATTGCATTGCAGTGATGTGCCCAAGCTGTGTCACAGTGATGTGATTTGATTATTGCATTGCAGTGATGTTTGACGTGCCTAAATTGCGTCTCTGTGATGTGATTTGATTATTGCGTTGCAGTGATGTGTGATGTGCCTAAATTGCGTCACCGTGATGTGATTTGATAGATGCGTTACAGTGATGTGCCCAAGCTGTGTCACAGTGATGTGATTTAATTATTGCATTGCAGTGATGTGTGATGTGCCTAAATTGCGTCACTGTGATGTGATTTGATCATTGCGTTACAGTGATGCACCTAAACTGTGTCACAGTGATGTGATTTGATGGTTGCATTGACCAATTGTGTTTGACTTCCAGGCAATGGCGATGATTCCAAGGCTGCCTCGGTAAGATACCATTTCAAGCATCTTGCTGAATGCATTAAAAAGTTAAGACAGACATATAACCACATGAACAGGTAAGGTAAGGTAAGGTTACATCACTAAATAAGGTTACATCACATGAACAGGCGTCTGCATGTTATCCCTGAGAGCTACAAGCTGCGTGCGACACTTGAAACTCTCACGCACACGCACACACACACACACGATTGCCTTCAGGGGGCGAAGTGTCACACACACACAAATACACACACACACTCACACACACAAGCGCTCACCCACACACTCATGTGCACACACTTACTATTGCCCTCAGGTGGCTGCGTGTCGTACCTCGTGACCACCAGGGCTACACACACACACACACACACACACTCACACACTCATGTGCACACACTTACTATTGCCCTCAGGTGGCTACGTGTCGTACCTCGTGACCACCAGGGCTTTGGCTGAGGCTCCTGGATTCAGTCCTGGCTCACAGTTTGGTGTACGACGCCGCTTCAGTGATTTTGTAGCCTTGTCCAGCGTGCTCAAGGTGCGAGCACAGCTGGCCAGTGTCGCAAAGTTGTTGCTGCTGAAAACAGCTGTTGCTGCTGCGTCTGTATGCTTGGCAAGTGCAGCTTCAGGCTTACGTGGCCTACGCGATGTCGTGTTTGTGCTGTTGAGCTGCTGTGTGTCCTTCAAGGCTGGGTGTTTCAGAATGATCTGGACTCCTGCGCAGCTTACGTCAGAGCTAATTATTTGGTCATCATTGCTGCTCTGGAATGTTTCTTGCCAACGAGCATTCCTTTGAACAATCACCAAATTATGTGTGCCTATGAAGCTGCTTTTTGCACCCTAAACCTACTCTTGCACCTCAAGCGCTTTGACTGCCAAGATGAAATTCACAGGCTCTTCCCTTCAGTGTGTGTGTGTGTGTGTGTAGCTAGCACCTGTGAGGCTACTCCCTACTCTCCTGCCTAGGGTTTGGCCAGAACCATATATATGCGGTGTATATACGGTATTTTTGGCTAGGAAATCACCAAGAATACGGTCATGTACGGTGTATAATTACGGTTCTAAACAACCCTACTCTCCTGCCCAAGAATACCGTGAACAAACAGCGGTGTCACATAGATCAAACCCAAACCTAGTTACAAGCTTCTGCAAGTGTGCTCGCTAGTTACAAGCTTATGCAAGTGTGCTCTCTAGTTACAAGCTTATGCAAGTGTGCTCGCTAGTTACAAGCTTCTGCAAGTGTGCTCGCTAGTTACAAGCTTATGCAAGTGTGCTCGCTAGTTACTTCTTGCCCCCTTGCTAAAGGTGCTCAGGGTCAGCACGCACACATATCTGGTCGGCCAGAACCGTATATCTGCACCGTATACGATCGTATGTATGGTGATTTCCCTGCTAAAATTACCGTATGTACACCGTATGTACCTATAAATGTATGGTTCTGACCAACCCCACACACATAGCACACGGATAAGGCTTGCCACATTTCTCTGTAGGTCCGCTTACGGGGCTACTTCCTGCCCCCTCGCCCTCAAAGGAACGCCGTGGAGGGTCAGCTGATGGCAGACTCGTTTGTGGAGGAGCGACGTGCGGGGCTGGAACGTTACCTGCAGCGCCTGGTCATGCATGAAGCTGCTATGAAGAGCGAGGTACGCTTTGGTAGAGTGTAGTACAAGCTATGTCCTTGATTGGAACGTTACCTGCAGCGCCTAGTCGTGCATGAAACTGGCGTGAAGAGTGAAGTACGCTTTGGTGGTGTGTAAGAGCAAGCTTTATCCTTGATTGGAACGTTACCTGCAGCGCCTGGTCGTGCATGAAGCTGGCGTGAAGAGTGAAGTACGCTTTGGTGGTGTGTAAGAACAAGCCTTATCCTCGATTGGAATGTTACCTGCAGCGCCTGGTCGTGCATGAAGCTGCCATGAAGAGTGAGGTACACTTTGGCAGAGTACAAGTTAGATAACAACTTAAACCCTGCCAATCCCAAGGTTTTTCTAAAGTGTAATTCGCTTTTATTCTTGATTGGAACGTTACCTGCAACGCGTTATGCATGAAGCTGCCATGAAGAGTGAGGTACACTTTGGTAGTGTGTAAGTACAAGCTTTATCCTTAATTGAAGCAGTGTCTGCAGCGCCTGGTCATGCATGAAGCTGCCATGAAGCGTGAGGTACGCTTTGGTGGTGTGTAAGAACAAGCTTTAACTTTAATTGGAGCAGTGTCTGCAGCGCCTGGTCATGCATGAAGCTGCCATGAAGCGTGAGGTATGCTTCGGTAGTGTATGATTACAAGCTCTGTTTTGACTTTGTGCGTGTGAATGGAGCATGATCTGTAGCGGTAGGTCATGCATGCCACGAGACACAAAGTATGCCTTGGCAGTGCACACTTGATTGCAAGCAGCTTACTTTGCTGCAGCAAATAGTGAACACTGCGGCCCTTTACCGTCTTGCAGGAGCGTCTTTAGTTGTAAGCGCTCAAAGAATTACCTACATTGCCCTCCTTGTACCAAGTCCCTGCAGCTGTTACAACTTTTCATGCAGATCATCTCGTGCCCTAATTGTCGTCAGATAATTTGTTTGCTCAACTTTCCTCGAAAATATATTGCATTGATTGGTTTCTTGATATCAAATGTAATAAGGGAAGTGTAACTGTGCATCAGTTGCAATACATTACGTGCCTGGATGTACCATCTGAATATCTGCTTAGGGTCACTCTTTAGATCTAAAGATTTCCACCCATGATGCCCCTTTTTTCTTGTCCTCCTGTTCTGCTTTTGCCATGGTTTTGGTGCTGTTTTTATCCAAACACTAAAGTATGCAAACCTGAACAGTAAAAGCTGGGAGTGCATCCGCACCTCAGACCCCCAGCTCAAACAAAATGCATCACTCTGTCATTCTGCTATAGGCAGTAGATTGGTAAGTAAGCCTGGAAGTGGATGATGAGCACTGGATCATTAAATTAGCCTGGAAGTTGGATCGACTCTCTTGAGACACCCTAAGCTTCAAGTTATTGCGAGGACAAACTTAAACTTTTGGAAATGGTGCCATGCCTGCCGGGAAGATTGTGAGGAGAGTGTCTGCCAATATGGAGGCAGTGCATAACCCCTTATAAATGGGGCACTACAAACATCTGCCGCAGGGATTAGACCAAAGAAAAGGGTGCCTTTTTTGATCTTTGGTCTTCCTGCCCTTTGCTGGCTGCATAGAAGGACCCTCGCCTTGTCACATGATCTCACACCCTCATATGATCATACACTTTCACACCCTAACATGATCTCACACCCTCCATGATCATACACTTTCACACCCTCACATGATCATCACACCCTCATATGATCATACACTTTCACACCCTCACATGACCATCACACCCTCACATGATCATACACTTTCACACCCTCACATGATCATCACACCCTCACATGATCATACACTTTCACACCCTCACATGATCATCACACCCTCATATGATCATACACTTTCACACCCTCACATGATCATCACACCCTCACATGACCATACACTTTCACTCCCTCACATCCTCACACCCTCACATGATCATACACTTTCACACCCTCACATCCTCACACCCTCACATGATCATCACACCCTCATTTGATAAAGAGAAGTGTGCTTGCTGCTGCAACTTGGCTGGGTGGTCCCAAGCGACTGGATGAGCTCTCTGTACGACCCATGCCCTACGTCTATGAAAAGGCATCGCTGATGGTGCAGAGGAACACTGCCATTGTGTGTTTATATGTCTATTTCGTATGTGTGCCCCTTGCAAAGGACTTAAATTGCGCAAACACGCACGCAAGCCAAACCTCCACGCACACCACGCACTGCACAGGAGCTTCAGCTGTTCCTTCAGGTGGAGGGGGACTTGGAAAGCAGTCCTGCTTGGGCTGCTTTGAAGCCAGCTCCTTCTGCAGGCATCGTGGATGGGACGGCAAAGCTGTCAAAACAGCTGTTGGGGCTAGAGCGATCCGTGGTAGACCCCGTGCAGGTGTGAAGCTCACACCCGGTGTGACGTGCAACAAAGAAATCAGGAGTGTGTGCGTGAACAAAGGCAACAGTGTGTGTGTGTGTGTGTGAACAAAGGAAGCAGGAGTGTGTGCGTGAACAAAGGCAACAGAGAGAGTGTGTGTGTGTGTGTGTGTGTACAAAGGAAACAGAGCGTGTACTTACGGGCTTTTTCTGGCAGGAATTTTTTCTACGATTTACACGTGTTTCTGGGCTGGAGCAATTTGTAGCGGACCCTGTGCAGGTGTGAAGCTTGCACCCGGTGTGAAACTCACACCTGGTTTGTAGGGTTGGCCAGAACCGTGTAAGTATGTATGCTGTATAGCTGTATATGTATATATAAATATATATGCCTGGTTTGACGTGCTACAGAGGAACCAGAGTGTGTGTATTAGGGCGTCTTCTGTTGGAAATGTGTCCTACAAACCATTTCATGCGGTTCTAGGCAGGAGCAGTTTGTGGTGGACCCTGTGCATGCATGAAACACACACCCTACGTAAAGTTCAACAACAGTATAGCAAGAGACGCTTTTTTGTACACGGATTTGTAAATAGCTGTGTACACGGATTTGTAAATAGCTGTGTTAATACGCTTTTGTGTACACGGATTTGTAAATAGCTGTGTAAATACGCTTTTGTGTACACGGATTTGTAAATAGCTGTGTAAATACGCTTTTGTGTGCACGGATTTTTAAATAGCTGTGTGTGTTTCAGGCTAGAGACTAAATAATAAATAATTTGTGTCATGGTACTGTGTGCGCTGCACACTAGAGACTAATACTAAATGAATTGTGTCATGGCTCTGTGTGCGCTGCACACTAGAGACTAATACTAAATGAATTGTGTCATGCTTATGTGTGCGTCGCAGGCTGTGCAGCCCACCAAGAAAACTAGCGACATGCTACGTGCCATCCGAGAAGCCAGCCAGGCCATGCACCAGCAAAGTGCAGGAGTGGGAGCCTTGCCGCCTGGAGAGATTGAGCTGCGTAGGTGGGCGGCACTGCAAAATTACTTGGTTCGAGCGTGTTGATCTTGAAGTTTTTTCATGGATACGGGGGAGGGATAGCAAGGCTGGACTTAAAGAGGTTGCAGAGGTTACAGATTTGAGGCTGGACTTTTCTAGTGCATTCTGACGTTCATGAAGCACTCTGCAGTGTTCCAAGGATTGGGGAGGCTGAAAAGGGTAGCTAAGGCCTTTTTCAAGCAAGTGATACTGGATCTTCTAGTGGGTCTGGAGTTGCTTGCTTTCCTGCCTATTCTGGCCATCCGTGCGCTTTGTGTCAATCCACCCTTGCAAATGCCCTTGAGTGGATCGCAGTCCCTCAAACTAACACACACATCACCCCCCCTTTTCTGTTTACTTTTGTAATTCACACGCGTGTGTCTACCATCTTTGCCAATGCCAAGAAGCGAATCTTAGTCCTCCAAACTTTTGCTTTCCTCCCTGCACACGTTTGGGCTTATCACCTTGCGTTTCACTGCTTCCTTGCCCAAACTCTTGATATCTGAAGTGCTACACTATCTATGGCAGTAAAAACAGCCCTTTTTTTACTTGGTTTGTTTTGAGGTTTACCTCAATCTTATAGGTTGAGCAGCCATTCCAGGTTGAATGCCTTTGTAATCCAAACTAAACTAAACTAAACTATCTATGGCAGTAAAAACAGAGACAGGCAGAGACAGAGACAGTATAGACACAGGCGGTGGTGACTTGTGACTTCATTTAGATACATAGTATAGATAGATAGTATAGATATATATACTATGTAGACATATAGGTACTATATAATAGATATAGATAGATATAGATAGATAGATATATATAGATGGATATATAGATACTATATAGATAGATGTATAGATACTATATAGATATACTATATATAGATAGTATAGATACAGGGGGCAATGACTTGTGTCTCGATCATTGCTTTGCAAGTGTCCAAATATTAGATATATGGCGCACAAGTGCCTCTATCATTGCTTAGCAAATGTCCACATGTTCTGCCTCTCTCCCTTGTATGGCCACTGACACACACCTTGACTACGTTTTCTTTCAAATCCTCCTGCTCTTCTCACGCCCTCTGCCACAGGTCACGTGAGAAACTGGAGGCAAACCGTGATGTGCTCATGGTCGCCTCACGAGCGGTAATCTTGTGTGTGTGTGTGTGTGTGTGTGCAAGCTTGTGTATGACTATGAGTATGTGCTTTTGTCTTTAATGTTTAATCGCATGTGTGTAAAGTGTAAAGTCACTAGCTACAACGTCCTGCAGACAAATTGCGCTTTTAATGTAGGCATGAGTGTGGCGGACACATCTTGCCATTATTCACATTGCAGAGACAGCATGCTGAGATGTGATCCAACAGCAATGCGCAAAATGTGCATCATGTTCAAAGTGTAACTTCAGTGCACCTTCAAATTCTGCTCAATTTAACTGCAACCTGCTTGTCCGTCAATTGTCAAAGAAATGTGTACTTACATGTACAAGTCGTCAATTTTGTTACATTTTTGTTACATGCATACGTCCTACTCGTACAGCTGCTTGCACATTTGCATGTTTGCAGGCAGAGCGCTTAGTGGACTGCATACATCCTACTCTTATACCTGCTTGCACATTCGTACGTTTGCAGGCAGAGGGCTTTGTGCACTGCATGAACTGCATACATCCTACTTTTATACCTGCTTGTACATTCGTATGTTTACAGGCAGAGACCTTAGTGCACTGCATGGACTGCATACGTCTTACTCCTATACCTGTGTGTACATTCGTATGTTTGCAGGCAGAGCGCTTAGTGCACTGCATGGACCGCAGCGCGTCAGTGTACGGAGACCTTGGGCTAGCTCTGTTCAAGCTGAGCAAGGCAGAGGAGGTGGAGGGGCAGCACCTAGCACACTTTTCGGGCACGGTGTGTTTGTGTGTATTTAATGGCAATAGGTGTGTATTTAATGGCAATATATGCCAATAACAATCAAATCGTACATGTGTAGTTAATGGCAGTAATTTAGAGCTTGGTATTTAGCAATCACGTACCCTCCCCCCGAGTAATTTTGCTAGTGAATAGCAATCAACTTCCCTGTCAACGATTTTCTGTCAGACACATTTCCTTGGTTTGCACGGCTATGGATAGCCCGATTCGCTGAGCAGAGACCGTGGATTTTATCAAAGCCCAGGATTCATCATGTGTCACTGCCTGCTGCATATACTACAACCGTTTGCCTATGCAGGCTTCTTTGTTTGCGATAGCTGGCTTGCAGCAGCTTCAGACGGCAGATGGACGGACATCAAAGATTTTGTGTGTGCAAATAATTGTCTTTCTGCAATGCTATTTCACTATCGCTGCACCACTACCCACACCAATTTGCTGCAGATACGGCAGTCCCATGCGCTGAGCCGGAGCTGCAGGCAGACTGGGACTTCGTCAGTGCGTGTGTCGAGGGTGGCAAAGAAGGCTGTGGGGAAGGCAGCCTGCGATTTAGGGGTGCTCCACGACCAGCTGGCCATCATGCCAGTGAGTGTTGGCTTCAATATTTGAGCTAATATCAGAACACATTATTGAAGTTGTATGCAGTGTACACATGACTGAATTCGTATGCATTATCCATTATACACATGAATGCAATCGTATGCAGTACAGACTATATCGAACAAAAAAAGAAGTTTTGCTCCATAGACAGCTGTTTAATGACCCGGCAAGGTTGAGGCTCACTTTTGAAGCAATTGAAATGGAAGTTTTGCTGTTTTAACACGTATGGGATCATCACTCTTTGCCCAGCAGACCCCATTGAATGATAGTTGTTCATCGGTGATGTTATCAATAATCGATGTCTGTTTCGCCACTGTTTGCGCAGCAGTTTTGTAGATAGTGGTGGGTCCCTGTCTTCAGGTCCTATATGTAGTAATCATAACCGGTGGCTCTTGCGTGCTGTTATGGCTCCTGTCAAAACTTGTCAAAAGTATGCTAAGATATTGCTGCAGAAGCACAGATGCTCACACATCAAGCACTTATGAGAGCACATCAAGCACAGATGCTCAGATCTTGCTGTGGGAGCACAGATGGTGTCGCTTATTAAACCTTATAGGCTGCATCCTTTAAGGCCATCAAAGTGAACCACAGTCAAATCTTGATGCAGAAGCACAGAAGATGATGTCGCTCATTCCTACCTGTTAGGATGCATCCTTAAAAGGATCCAGATGGATTATGCCATCAAAGTAAACCACAGTCGAGGCAGCATTTCAGTTTTGTCAGTTTTGTTAGTTGCACTGTGTGTGACACTCCTCATTTTTTAAACAGTTACTACCATACGCAACCTAGCAGTCGCACTGTTTGACTGATGGCTTAATCTGTATCCTCTGTAACCTCTGTAACCTTTGTACCCTGTGTGCAAACTGAAGCCCCCCTTTTGCCTTTATGCATCCCTGAACCTCTCACGCCTGTACGTCGGATCCTCTGCCACCCCTGCGTTCCTGCACACTGTGTGCCTTTGCACTCTGCCCCTCTGCCCCTTTACACCTTTGCACTCTGCCCCTCTGCCCCTCTGCACCCTGCCCCTCTGCAACTCTGCGCAAATTTGCACTTCCTGTGCCAAGGCAACAGCGGCGGCTTTAACATTGCCCAAGTGCCCCCATTTTTGCACTGCCACTGCAACTGTACAACACCCTCATGATCATGTGTGCAGCCTGCCATCATTGTACAACACTCTCATGATCATGTGTGCAGCCTGCCATCATTGTACAACACTCTCATGATCATGTGTGCAGCCTGCCATCATTGTACAACACCCTCATGATCATGTGTGCAGCCTGCCATCAAGGGCCTCACAGCTCGTGAGGAGCAGCTGCTGACAGCTACGACGCTGCAGGCCGATATGGACTCACGCAACGCCAGCATACGGGTGTGTGCACTTGTGTTTCTGCTCTTGATCTTGAAAGTATGTTGGTGTTCCAGTAGTGCAAGCGGGTACGCCTGTAGCAAGTGACGCGCATGGCATGCACATGATCTTTGGATTGGATTGGATTGGATTGGATTGGATTGGATTGGATTAGATTGGATTGATTTGGATTGGGTTGGATTGAATTGATTTAGATTGGATTGATTTGGATTGGATTGGATTGGATTGGATTGCATGGCATACATGATCTTTGGAAACAAGCCAGTGCCACAGGGGCCCTTGGCTTGAACTGTTCTTCGGAAAGATGCCAGTGCCATAGAGTGGCATGGACGCCCTTGGCTTGAACTGTTCTTTGGAAACATGCCAGTGCCACAGGTGAAGCATGGACGCCCATGGCTTGGGCTGTAAAAAGTGTCAGGCTTTTCTGGTGCTAAGCTAGTCTGAATTCCAGACGTTGAAGCTAGTTTTGTGACTGGCATCCTAGCATATGCCTGTGTGCGTCTGTGTGACGTGCCCCTGTGTGCATCTGTGTGACTTGCTCTTGTATCAGTGTGACGTGCCCCTGTGTGCATATGTGTGACTTGCTCTTGTGTGCATCTGTGTGAGGTGCCCCTGTGTGCATCTGTGTGATGTGCCCCTGTGTGCATCTGTGTGACGTGCCCCTGTGTGTATCTGTGTGACTTGCTCTTGTGTGTATCTGTGTGAGGTGCCCCTGTGTGCATCTGTGTGACGTGCTCCTGTGTGTATATGTGTGATGTGCCCCTGTGTGCATCTGTGTGACGTGCCCCTGTGTGCATCTGTGTGGCTTGCTCCTGTGTGTATATGTGTGATGTGCCCCTGTGTGCATCTGTGTGACGTGCCCCTGTGTGCATCTGTGTGACTTGCTCTTGTGTGTATCTGTGTGACGTGATCCTGGATTGGCCCTGGTATGATATGAAGCACCGCAGTTTGCACACCCTTCTTTTTTATCAGAAACCTTATGCCATGCCCAAGCAGAAGCTAGCGTGCCCGCCTAAAGAGGCACATGACCGTTCTGTTTGAATTGGCGCTGTTGTTTAAAGCCATGTTCTTTTCTCAGCAAGCTCACACAAACCAATCTCTACAACAAGCTTTATGATGGTTGACCTAAAGCCTAAAAGTCTGCTTTCTGTCAATCAAACCAATTTTGACACAACAACGACTCTCCCAAACTCCAAGCACGTTTGTCTATCCTTTTTCCAGGACTTGGAGGCTGCAAACGCTAAAGTGCTGGGAGGAACTGTCGACCCAAAGCAGGTACCTGCTCTTGCAGAGCCTGCTGTACGCAAATAACGTACCCAGGCGGGCTCACCGTAAGGCTGCATATCTCGTGACATAGTCGTTTACCATATGTATGCATATATGTATGCACATCTCGCGACATAGCTGTTTACCGTATGTATGCATATGTGTATGCATATCTCGCGACATAGCTGTTTACCATTATAATGCATATGTGTATGCATTTCTCGCGACTTTTTTGACCCACCAAACACACCGACTCCTTTGCCTATACAGCTACGTCGCGTGGAAGAGCTCCGAAATGATGTCGCCAAGCTGGAGTACTCCGCGTCTGCTGCTTCTGCAGAGTATGACCGCATCTCACGCGTGAATCAAGAGGTGGGTCTCAAATGAGGGGAACTGCTTCAGTGTTGTTGTTACTGCATTGATGCTGTCCAGCTGTGCTAAATTGTTGTCTAGCGCTCTTGTGGCGCACGCAAGTGCGTGTGTATGAGTGTGCAATGTATGCATAGCAAAGGGTGACGCGAACAAATTCGCTAGCATTTGTTGGGTGTCACAGGAAGGCAAATCCAAGCCATCTGTACACAATTCTTAGGGTGCGAATAGGTGACTTGAGAGCTCAAAAGTTCTAACATATTTGCTTGTTGTTCACCAAATCCAGTGGAATTGACGAAGCCAAGCATGACTTTGAGCGAGGGAAGGAGGCAGGCAACAGCTTGCCAAATCACTAAGGCTACTGGGTCCAAATCTCATTTGGCTCCTCAATCTCAAATTGAAGACTTTACCGCTGGAAACCGCACAAAAATCCTGTTGGCATCATATGAATGTCTGCCAGTTACCCCCTTCGTAGCTCCCTTTGTAAACCCTTGACAGCTGGAAGGAAGAGATTTCCAAACGCATTGGACGCTGCAAGGAGCACAGAGTATGCCAGGGGTGCAAGCATGTTTCATAAGCAGTCTCACTCGTCTACATTTTGCGTCAAATGCTTCGATTCAATATTACTGGGAGTGCTTTCTGGCCACTTGCTGCTGTGGTAAAATGCCACGCTGTGCGAGTGCTGCTTGGAAGATAGCAAGTTGCTGCAAGTTTCAAAGTGCTACCATGAGCTTTACTCACAATCCTGCTAGATGAAAACTTGCACGTACAGGAGCTGGTGCGTTTGGAAACGGAGCAGCGTCAAGACTTGCTGCACCTTGTACGCGCATTCACAACGACACAAGTCATGAGAGCAGAACGGGATGCAGAGGTGAGGAGTAGTACACCAACCAGTAGACCAGTCACAGGCCGATCAGCCGGTCAGTCTGGCTTAAGGTCCCCCCACGTGAATTCAAATCTCAATTTGATCAGGATGCGGAGGTGAGGAACAGTAGACCAAAGTCTGTGCATACAGTGGAATTAGTAGGTCGTGAAACTCAGAAAAAGATGTGTATTGAGCGAGTAGATGCTGGAGAAAGCCCCCCACCTGCTCAACTAGTAGCAAGCACTGATCAAATCACTGTTACTGCAAAGTAATATGTTAAGCACAACTAATATTCATCGACTAGTCAACTTTCGCTGCGACTGATTGGGCGTGACAGGTGGCCATTTTTCTTTGCTCTCGTAAATAATCCGCTATATTGCGCACATCTGTCTCCTCCCACCTTGCTATGCTCCTTTCCCATAACAGGTGTGGCTCACACTAGCTACGGATTTAGGAGCGCCTGCAGACGCGCTGTGCAAAGTACGTGAGGCCATCTTGTCTACGCATGCGCTGCAGCAACAGGCCTTGCCGTAGCAGGCCTGGCCTTGTGATCACGTCACGATGTATAGGCATTAGCAACGCAGATAGAGGAAGGAGAATACCAAAATTTCATTCCCGACTGTTTGCTTGCTTGTTGTAAATGGGTATAATGTTGGTGCTCTAAATTCGTTGCTGCCCTCATACTTAAAAGTGTCTCTGTATCATGATTGTTTTTTGATAGAGGTGCTATTCAATCCTTGTACTATATGGCCAGTTTTTTTAAAAGCGGCAACTAAATGTAAACCTCACCATAAGAAATATATACGTAGGTATCATACTACTGCAATTTGCAGCAGGAGTCACAGCATGAATGATGGTACTAGTAAATCAGGCTATCACAGTTCTTGCCACAAGCAAACACTCAAAAGCTATGAATACATCCCTGAAAAGCGTCTCTGTACTACGGACGGACCAGCCAGTTAAGTTCAACACAACATGAGAGGTGTCAGCGCCTCTTTCCAAAGCCATTGCTTCCTCTCAGGTCACCAGATAGCCAATCGCAACTCTTGAGAAATGTCAATCACGTTGTACTGAGGTCAAAGATAATACATGCATGCATTAAGTCAAATTCGGGCAAGTGAGGAGCAGAAATTGCAAAATTCGGGGGAAAAGAGTAGGCAAGTTGAGTTTCAATTGACAGTTTATTGCTTCAAGGAAGTGTGCTCATAACTGATGCTAAAGTGGCAGCTGAAATCGTCTGGCAGGGCCCCATTTACCACGTCATTTTCACACCGCTCCTGCAAAAGGTGCCAACAGATGCATGACTGTCAGGAAGACGGTGTGGAGAGAGCTACACGCTGAAATTGATTGACAAGGTTCACAAGGTTTACACAACAGGGAATTGATTAACGACCCACGCAATTCATTCCATCCTCACTGGAACAAGGCCTTTGACAATAATTATTGCTGGATCTTTCACTATAGCAAACAAGGAAGGCCTAAGCAAAGAAAGTACCAGAGGCTACTCAATTCAACGACTCATCTATGTCTGGTGTCTTTACCCATCAATCTTATAATCTAGTTGTGTATTATTTCAACACACCCATCTGTACAATGTGGCTCCATTTCCTTTCCTTTCTCCCTATAATTTCCTTTCCTTTCTCCCCTATAATTCTTGCATTTTTGAGTTAGCACACACCTGGAAAAAAGCCATGATGAATGAAGATCCGGTAGCGATAGCATAGCCATAGCCTGTAGCAAAGTCTTCGGTTACCTCAGTGTATGTGTCCCAAACTCCTGGATGCTTCTGCACGAGGGATGGTTGAAGTGCAAGGTGCCCTTTTGTTTGTAAGAACCTTGCACGCATAAACCTCGGGAACTGGAAAACCCGCTGAGGAGCTGGCGGTGTACAACTTGTTGCTGATGGCCTTACTAGATCATGGATGTAATATTTGTCGTAACATCAGCACCAGATTATATGGTGCGAACAAGATCACCGTACGTATCATTTGGTGATCATACCAATTGGTGTGAACATATCATATGGTGTGAACAGCTCCTGCACATTTTTTCATAAATCTAAGGTACACACCATGTTCGAAGCAGTGTTCACACTTGCACGCACCCCTGTTTATCACTCCCTCTTCCCTCACACACACACACACACACACACATACACAAACACATGCACACACACATTTCCAAACACATGATCACAAACTCACTTGGTACACAGGCTGGTGTATCCAGTTGGATGCGGTGCGCACGTGGGTATAGGGGATGGGCACTCGGGTAGAGTACAGCGCATTATATTTAGAAAAGGCCTCTGGGAAAGAGAGAGGGAGAGAGAGGGAGGGAGAAAAGAAGAAACCGAAGGTGGTGAATCAGCAACATAGGGGAAATTGATGCTGTGAATATGAACAATGATGGTTTTACTGACTATGCTTAGCTTTTAGCTTTTAACTAACAATTACTGTTGATGTGCAGCTGGGGAAGACTTGCTGCTTGCTGCCGAGCAAAGTGAGGTCGAGTTACGGAGGGGACTAGTTACGTTACGGAGTGGTCTAGTTATGGAGTAATCTAGTTACGTTACGGAGTGGTCTAGTTACGTTAGGTCTAGTTACGGAGTGGTCTAGTTACGTTACGGAGTGGTCTAGTTACGGAGTGGTCTATAGTTACGGAGTGGTCTAGTTACGGAGTGGTCTAGTTACGTTACGGAGTGGTCTAGTTAAGTTAGGTCTAGTTACAGAGTGGACTAGAACAATCAAGGGACGGGATTAAAAAGGTGAACAGAGCAATTTGTTCCTTTAATTTATCTACAGGTAAAGAGGTAAGAGGTAGCAAGACAGACTTGGCAGAGCTTGCGTTGGTTATTTGGTGCACGTTCACAAGTTACAATACAATGACATGAAGGACATGAGGTTGTGGAGCAAGTACGTACACAGTGCATATTGTGCAATTAACAAAGAGTGCAAAGCTTCGAAATAGGGGGGGCATGCGCCAATGTGGCACGCCTCCTCACATTCTCATACGCTTTTTAAAGTCCATTGTTCACCAAACACGTGGCTGTCATATAAAAAATGAAGCATACCACCTCCTTCTATATTCAGTCAGCACGTCATTGACAGTCAACACATGGACACAAACACACGTACACACACTTGCACACAAACGCATGCACACACATTCTCACACAAATTTCCTATATACACCCACACCCACATCTGCACTCACACCCACACCCACATCCACACCTGCACCCTAACCCACTCCCACACCCATAACCCCATCTCCCCACCAAAGGCAAGCACACACACACACATACACACACACACACCTGCAATCCCGATACCCTCCATGGCGGACACAGCAATCACATCCTGCGCATCCCACGCATGCCTTCTCTTTGGCTTGTCCAGTTCAGGCTGGTTGCCTGGGAAAAAGGACAGATCCAGCACCGGAAGAGTCTAGCAGGGTCCATATGTACACAGAAATTGAAAGTCTTGACAATGGACAGGTGGTGCCCTGGCAAGCTGAAGGTGAAGCTGAAGGTGGTGCTGAAGGTGGTGCCCTGGCAAGCTGTCAAAGACGGTTGTGGCAGCAACACTGTTTGGGCAATACTGCAGGACAGCAGTTATATAACTGTTGCAAAAGGCTGCCCTTTGGTACAGGAATAGCCGCCACACTTCCAAAGGCGCTGTTTTTCGAAACCCCTCTCTCTGAAACAGCTATAGATGCCACAAACCCTTGCCTGCTGTTGGCTCCTCCCCCTTTGCAGAAGCTGGGATGCTCTCAGATTCAGTGGAGGGGCGTCCGAGGGCAGCAGTAAGGGTCTGTGCTGCGTAATCACGTGCTTTGAGCTCCCAGGGCACGCCACTGCAAGGGGTCATGGTGTCCCAATTGAGTGCGGTGCATTTGGTTTGTGTTCCATGCATTCGAGTGTGCACATGTGCGCACGTGTGTGCATGTGTGTATGTGAGTTTGTGTGATTGTGGGAGTGTCTTTAGTTAGACGCGCATGTGTGTATGGATCAGCTTGGCGGACTCTAGTCAAACACATTAGAATACAAATCTGGGCGTGCTTTCTTGAGAGGACAGAATTGCGGCTCTTTGCTGCTGCTTTATAAGTGACAGCTGGCCATTCACTGCCTACGCACAAACAAGCGGCCCCTGTGATCAGCAGCCTTCAGCTGATTGCTGCTGCTGTTTGCAGCTGCCCACCTCTCACCCACACATCCACAAGCTGTGTGTCTCCGGAAGGGAGTACAAAGTATGCATCTGATTCACCAGGCCACATTTAATTATGCATCTGTTACACCAGGCCACATTTAATCATGCATCTGATACACCAGGCCACATTTAATCATCCCAGCCGGTACCAAATTGGCTGCTTTTCCTTAATTGGGAGTGGTCAATTCACTGCCAACGTAGTTTTTTTTTCTTTTTCATCCTGCAAGCTCAACTGCAAGAGTCCCCATACACTACACTGTGATTGCCTAACCGGAGCATGCATTCACAGCTGGGAGGTTGAGGTTACTAATCCCCGTGCGAATGACTCGGCATGTTTGCTGAGACCATTGCGGCTTCTGCAAAGGGTCAACGCACACACACACACACACACACACACACACACACACACACACACACACACACACACACACACACACACACACACACACACACACACACACACACACACAAACACACACACACACACACGCACGCACGCAATCACAAGCACGCACACACATACACAAGGCAACACTTACACACACATTTAAAGGCATGAGTTCACACCACAAAAACACAGACGAGATGCTGTAGTGTCCAACCTTTGACAACAGGCCACCAACTATTTTCACCACCACTTCGGGTGGAGTTTCGGACGTTTGGCAGCAAACAGCAGAGGCACGTCTGGGTCTATAGGAAAACTCTGGTAGCAAAACTCTGGTATGCTTGTCACTCGTAACTTGCACTGTCAAATGTCGTGCGTGTCATACGTTGTATGTTTCATACATCGTACGTTTCATACATCGTACGTGTCATACATTGTACGTGTCATACATCGTACGTGTCAAATGTCATACGTGTCAAATGTCGTTTGTTTCATACGTCATGCATATCATACGTTGTGCGTTTCACACATCGTACGTGTCATACAACGTACGTGTCATACATCGTACGTGTCAAATGTTGTATGTCGTGCGTTTCATACGTCGTGTGTTTCATACATCGTACGTGTCATACATCGTACATGTCAAATGTCATACGTGTCAAATGTTGTATGTCGTGCGTTTCATACGTCGTACGTGTCATACATCGTACGTGTCAAATGTCATATGTGTCAAATGTCGTATGTTTCATACGTCGTGCGTTTCATACGTCGTACATGTCAAATGTCATACGTGTCATACGTTGTACGTGGCGTACCTATAGAACATCTGGCCGTCCACCTCCATGCACTGTGTGTAGTCGCGGAAGCTGGGAGGGGTCGACGGCTCTGGCACTGTGTAAGACGTGTTTGTGGCCTCGCTCATAAGAGCCCAGTACCTGCGCAGCACGGTCGAACGAAAATAGCACAGTCGACAAGTGCTCTGGCACCGTCTGGCACTGTGTCTGGCACTGTGCTCTGGCACTGTGTAAGACGTGTTTGTGACCTCGCTCATAGGAGCCCAGTGCCTGCATAGCGCGGTCGAACAAAAATAGCACGGTCAAACCGTGCATGGAGTACAGCATGGAGTATAGCACGGTCGAACGAAAATAGCACGGTCGAACCGTGCATGGAGTATAGCATGGAGAATAGCACGGTCGAACAAGTAACATGCTTAGCAGACATGTGGCGTGAGAAACGTCGGGAAGAAGCAGGTGATGCTGTGTTGTCATGAATCACAAAACATAGGCAGGCATTGGTTTAGAGCAAACATAGATGCATAAGGAAATGCTGTGAGTTGTACGTAGAGGGTCGTGCCACCTAGACACCCCCCCCCCCC
>Ga0307948_1001031_pt1 | contig 19411 bp, 21 predicted proteins | sample OrgLakmetagen280_FD_201824 | JGI IMG/M metagenome (GOLD analysis project Ga0307948, IMG submission 201824) | Saline water microbial communities from Organic Lake, Antarctica - #280 | ecosystem: Environmental > Aquatic > Non-marine Saline and Alkaline > Saline | place: Antarctica: Organic Lake...
GCAAGGATGCCACCATCAATGCCCTCAAGCCTAGCCAGCAGACCAGATCAGTATGCGCTCCAGCTGGCACAGACAATCACAGGAGTACCTGTTCTGACTGACGGCTTCAGCCCTGTATACGACCTGCTGTTAAAGGTGAGTGTTCTTAATGTACTTCATACTCAACCTGTACGACGTGCTGTTAAAGGTGAGTGCTCCGTGTGCTTTATACTTTATCTGTGTGACGGGTGGCATGGGTCATGTCGCATTTCTCGTGTGTGTAAGCTTTTTATGTACCTAATGAGTAACAAAAGTTATGGACTTGAATATCTAAGAGCCTATTGTCGCAGTTGAGATTGAGGGTGCTGCATCAAGGGCAAATGAAGTGAAGTATTAAGTGGGAGCGGTGGATTAAGTTGATGTGGAAAAGGAGCAGTCCGAAGCAAAGAAAAGGGAGGGGAAGGAAGAGAGAGGGGAAGGAGGAGAATGGTAGGCACAGACATGCATGGCAAGATTTAATTCCAGCAATTTTTGAGATGGACGCTCAATTTCATTTTCAGACCACGCTGGTAGTTAAGACTCCTTTGTGCGCAGACCTTTTAATTGGCGTTATTTGGCGTGCAATTTTAAATTCAAAACGGGTTAACCGATCTCCCAGCCTCTCCCTTTTGGCCTTTACCCACGTCCGTAGTGTGACTGCATATATACACGGCACCCGTCTTACTTTTGCTGCTGCTGTTTGCTCTTCAGGCAGCCCCTCCTGCTGCTCTCACTGCTGAGGGCGTGGCTAAAGCACACCAGGAGGTGAGTGCCTTACATTGAAAACCATACCAACTTTCATGGAAAAGGGTTCTGTACAATGTTGCTTGATGCACATTAACGTGTGAAGGTAGGAGCAAGACTCTTGCCGAGCTTGTTCTGATTGATGAGCATTGCTCTCTTATCCCTACAAAGCATAAAAGATATTTATATTTCTTTACAGGTTCATATACGTATACATGTATGGTTTAAGCAGACCCTTTAAACAATCTAAGTATGGTGTGTTTAGCAGGGGAATCACAATACAAACGGTAATAAATGGTGTGTGTACGATTCTGGTTACCTCTATTTGCATTCCATCTTAATGAACAAGGACATGACACATGTTCACATGTTACACAAAGGAAAATGAACTGGCAAACCATCTACCCCTAGTATGTCTCTGGCTGTTCTGCCGCAGCTTTGTGTGTAAGTGCGTTCCTGTGTATGCTTATGCAGTGTGTTTGTGTTTGTGTCACATGTGTGGGTTTGTGCAAATATCTTGCCACTCATATACTGATCTGCTCTGATTACAGGCAGCAGAATTGGGACAGGACATGCGTGGGCGGCGACAGCGCAGCGTAGCTAGTATCTTGGGACGCACCAAACTGACACCACAGCAGGCCGATCAGCTGATGGCGGGGAGCGCTGCGGTGCGTTATGTGAATGTCTGCCTAGTAGCTACCAGTATTGTTGTTAAACTGACGTGCGCAGCAGGATAATAACTTACAGTGTGTGACTCTGGTTACTTAACGTGTACAGCAGGCTGATCAGGTCTTCTTGTTGTTTAAGCGTAGATGTGCAGCAGGCTCATGACTCATGAGTTGCCTGCGCATATTTCTGTCTGTTTATGTGCGCAGCAGGCTTGTTTGACAGGGAGTGTTGTAGGGATGTTTAGTGAATGTGGGCCTCGAAGTTAGATTATGATGGTTGAAAGAACAGCTGTTCTGTCTTGGTGAGATGTGCAGGGTGGGACGTGACCATGGTGCTGCCTGTTTTGTTTCACGTGTGCCAATGTTTTTTCAATGTTGGGAAGTACGTGCTTGCGTACCGAAATCTTTCCAACACCCCACAAATTGATTACAAATCATAGTTCGGTACTAGAGAGCCAATTGGTAGTTTCCATTTTTCAATTACAGACATTATAAAATCCGATGCCGTGCATGGCTGCTTAAATAGTGTTGGCATGGAACATTTGGATGCATTGTTATAGATAATTGTTGCAGCCTCGCAGTCAGCAAGCCACGAGCAATCAGTTACTTTTGTATTGCTTTGCCGTATTGCTTGCCCTAACGCCTGAAATTAAATCACAGGAGGTAATTGTACATGAAAGGGCCTCTGTACTGTCTGTGCAAGTATGTAGGAAGTTGGTAGGCCTTGTGCGTATCTGCAATACAGAATAAACAAACAGGCGACGCCAGTGGTGCAATATGTTCATAATATTTAAGGGATCTACAGCGGTTAGACGGTATCGCGTACCACCTGCTTTGAAACCATAAGCCCCCTCTCCACACGTTCCTACAGGCTCGCATCCTTAACATGTTGCTGACTCTGCCCTCCGAGGAAGACCGCATTGACCTGCTGCCAGATTGCTTCACTCCTCCCTTGGATCAAGACGCTGAAGGTGGTGGTGGTCAAGGCACTCACCAACACTCCTTTGAGGAAGTATCTGGGATGCAGGGAGGGGCAGGGGGGGTAGAGGAGGAGACAGAGGCAGACAGCGATGAGCTGTGGTGCACACCCGCTCAGCTGCTGAATGAACTGGATGCTCGTCTGAGGCAGATGGTGGAGCGGTCAGGACCAGCAGGAGGAGAGGGCGAGCAGCACAAAAGGCTGCTTAGCGTGGTTGATGGTCAGCTTGCAGGGCAAGAGCTGCAGGAGGCACTGCAAGGGTTGCGGGTGCATGTGCATGCGTATTTTATGCAGGCTATGCGTAAAAAATAGAAAGAGAGAGAGAGAGAGAGAGAGAGAGAGAGAGAGGAACACTGGCAAATACGCGTGCCATTGTTGGTTCACATGAAGAGATTGTTGGATGCGCAAGATTGTTCTTGGACGTGCTTGCAGTCTTGATGCTAAGTCCTTAATGGGAGATTTAATTCTTTGTCCAGCCATAAATGTATCGGTCAAATGGAGTTTACCACAACAACTTTACGATTGAAAGAACTAGCTATGTAGCTAGGCAGTAAAAAATGCTCCCCACATTTGTTATGGAAACAAGTCATATTAGTACTCAGTGACTTCTCCACTGCAAAGAAAAGAGGTTTGACGGGTTGGGAGCGAACATAAAAATGGCTCCTGAAGAGAATTGGTGCTACCAACGTAACGGCGTTAGTAACAGCGGTACTGGAGAGGGCACACGGGCAAGTTTGCAGCTCTGCGATATTGGCAGAGTTTTCGCAGAGCTTGTGGGCAAGCTTCATGCCCCTCTGAGCACCAAAATTCAGTTCCTTGAAAGGCTCCAGGGTGCAGCTATAAAATAAAGTGTAGCGCTGTAATGCAACGCTACATACCAACACGGATCAGGATCAGAAGGACGCTATGATTGGGCTTTGGATTGCAAAATTGTTTGTCAGATAATGTAAAAAAGAGATCTGGACTGGTATCAAACGGTAGCCGGGACTCTTGGAGAGCAGAAATGGTGCAAGCCTTGTACTGCTTATGTCCAATGGTGTCATCAGACTCCCTAAAAATATTGCTCTCAGTGAGTCGGAAAAAATTTATACGCAAGGGGATGATACCACCACAAGCATGGATTAAGGAAACGGAGACGGAACTGTCGGACAGCGAAGTACTCACGCGACCAGGCGGATTTGAACCCGTGACCCCGAAGAGAGAAGTGAGTCGGACTTAAAGTTGATCTGTTCCTTTGTGATTGGCTGGTCTTCACAGTACGTACTTGATCTCGATCAGGTGGATGACAAGATGCATCATGGTCTGAAGTTGGTGCTGTCTGGGAGTGTCAAGTCTGCCGGGGTTGCTGGTTGTAGAACTATTGAGATTTTGTGTACTACTGAGTTTTTGTCTTCCTCACTGGCCCTCTTAGACAGAGGCGCCCTGGCATTTCTTAGAACCGAGTTTTAGTTCTCTTGGTGATATGTCACGCCTTTAGTCTGGTAGAGGCAAATGTTTGGTTCAGGGTAGTTTTGGTCGGTAGGCGATTGAGTACTTTTCCGTGATTTCTACTGGCGATAGGAGAAATCAGCACTGCTCAAAGCTTTCCCCCTTCTAAACCTCGTTATGCCCTCTAAATCATAATCATTCCCCATTTTAAACCATACAAAGTGGCTGCCCCACACCCCCCCTCAGCAGCAGCCCCAACAAGACCAACAACACCAACACGGCGCAATACAGTCATCACCAAGTTCACTCAGCCTCAGCTCCTCCACCTTTACAGTGCGTGCAGCGACAAATTTCCTCATGCAGCCAAGCCAACACCTAGAATGGAAGCCTGGCAGCAATGCACAGAGTCAGCTATTACCCTAGCCGTCCCCACCCAACCGCAAAAAGAAACGCGTCCCACAGCACTGGCTATCACGAAGGCGCTCCGAGCGCGAGTATGCCAAGTATGGAGGCTCCCATGGGAGAATAACTGGAAGGAAGTTTGATGGCGCCTACTCCAGCATGGTGTGGTGGGAGCAGGGGGCCACGGATGGCCCATGAAGCAGGGGACAGCTTGCCCTTGTGGCTGGCAACACTCAGCTGCATCGCCACGTGCTACACAGGCGCTACAGCTACGGGAGCACGTCTTTTGGACTTGCACAGGAGCTTCAGCCATCATACAAGCCATACAACACAGCCTCCCAGCTTCCGTGTAGTTGCTACCACGGCATGTGTGGCTGCTAGAGCAGCCATGCCAAACAGTGAGGAAGGAAGTGTGGTATGTTGTGTGCCTAGCTGCCCTGACTGCAATGTTAAGAGCTAGGGGTTTGATGTTTAGCACGCTAGCCAGGACAGGCGTAGTAGTAAGCCCGCAGTAGTATAAACTAGGGCAGTTGATCTTCTCCTCGCAGCCTTAACAGACTTTGCAGCCTGCCAAGGTAGTGTCTCCAATTTCTCTGACCTAGGCCAGTCTCACCCCTTTGTGTATGCTAGGCCAAACGGCTCCTTGGCTGTTTTCACTGCAGCTCCCTCCCTAGCATGTCTACCGCCTTAATCTAGGTATAGGTTGGCCAGCTTCCCCTTGCTCTCGGCTCTTAGTAGAACAACCCGCCTCTTGTTATCTAAACCTTTAGTTCATTGCACTCCTTTCTTGTCTCCCAAGTATTGGCTCGAAATGTTGAAAGAGGTGTGTTGGTGCAGCTGCGTTTTCTGGAGGGGAGCTCTCTCTTCTTTTTGGGTTGTGTTGGAGTTTGGCTTTGGCGCACCAGTCATCGCAATGGCTTAGCTGCTTTCATCCTGGCTGACTCAGGGTGCCTCACGGTGTAGTAGCTAGTTCGGCCCGTTGCCTTTGTACTCTTTACTAGCCCTGTCTTCCTAAAACTTGTTCTTTATACGTGGGCACCAAAGTACGCAGGCTTTCCTGCCTTCTTTCTTTCCCATGCTTGACCTTCTCGTACACGTTTTGCCCTTCTTCTCATCACCTTGGTTGTCCCCCCTATTTTCTGTTATCGCTTCCAGCCTGCCTCTCTTGCTTCCCTTCTATAAATCAACTTTCAGTTTCGTTTCAGCCTCGTAGTAGGGAGTTGCTATCTCCCCTGGACCTATGTAATACGCCATCATCATCATCAATCAAGGTTGATCTGACTATCCTAGAAGCGGGGGGGAAGGGCCACTTGGTGCGTTCCTCGTCTGAATTGTTTCAGGAAATTATGACGATTGCCCTTTCAGACCCGTTTTTGGCTGCATCATAACGGATGTTGTCCTACCCCGAAGTCTAAATATCTCTGACTGCGTCCTGATAAGAACAGCTCTGATACAAGAGCAATTTAAATTGGTGGCAAAAGCCGTTTTCCACTTGTTACTTCTAATTGCCACTCCTAACCCTTACCGGAAGTGTTTACACCATGACTTTATTTTACTTTACTAATTGGCTAATTTACTTGCCAGTGATGAATGTGGTGTATAAGCAACTCAGGCCTACAGCCAGGTGTCTTGACAGCCCTGAGCTCTGCGTAATTTCTCACACCATAAAGGCAGACATTATTACACCACTGATTGCAAATGCTCTTTCAGTTATTTTTGGTGGAGTTACCATGTCGCCTTCTTATTTGATGACCACTTTAAATGTTCTGCAGCATCTTCGTGCAAGGTGCGGACCTGTATCATGGACTAAAAATTTGCTTCTGCTCTTGTTCAGCCTACAGAATAACTCGTCTGAAAGCACCGACATTGCCAGATTTCAATTTCATGCGACCAACCCCAATCATTAGCAATCAAGGATGAGACCCTCAGAGGTGTTTTTGACTGGTGGCCAGTAGTTGGGGGGCTCTCGCTGCAGGCAGACAGAGATAGATATCTGTCTGTTGATATCACCATCTTCTTCATTAGCGTGTACTGGTTTGCTCGGCTGTTTTGAAACCTATTTTTGAACTTAAGAATTCGATCTCGGTCCAATTTGCTTGATTGATTATCGTGTTGCATGGAAATAGATCAGTATGTGCTTACCGTGTCATAACCCTGCAATCCAAAGCCGGTATGAATTTCAAGCTCGAGTAGAGTCCTGTCCATGCAAGGGAGCATATGGTTAGGACAAAAATCCAACGTGTTGAGAGCATGATGTGCTTCCTAGTGGCACCTACTTGCTGTCGTACGCTGGAGTAAGCTCTTTTTTGTGGCGGAACAGCTGCAGGTTCTCCACAGGAACACCCAGCGATCGGCTCGCAATTTCTTTTAACTCTGAAATGGGCTGCTCGTACCGCACCCTGTTGTTATTTGATGGAGCGCACACATGAAAGGCAAGCAAGGTCGGTATGGATTCCTTGGGAACATGTGCAAATGTAAAACAACGTTAAGTAACGCCACGGTGTAAACACTTCCGGCAGGATCAGGAAAAAGAACACTGTTATGGGTTGAGCCACACATCATCCCACCGTGTCGGACAAAGAAAAGACATTAAGAAAGAGTTTCGGGCTCAATACCAGCAAACAGCAAAAAGCAAGGGAACATGTGTGAAAGCATGTGTTCAGTCGTATGATATTTGAATTAATCAGGTAGGCAGTTTTCTACCTGATGTCAGCCGTGCGTGGTGGCCACTCAGAACCCTTCCTGTGTCGCGGGAAGCAAATGAATCAGTAATTTTAGGCCCAACGCATACATGATTTACCTTGTTATTTGATCTAACCACACCACAAATGATCAGGAATCCCTGTATCTGGTTCACCTGTGTAACGCGCCAAACACTATATCGTACCTCACTGTAATGAAGATCTGCAAACCCAGCTCCTCGCCATGCCCGTAAGCAGCTGCACAAAAAGAAAGAGGAGCATTTGGGGGCTTGTGTCCATGCAAATCTTCACAGGCATTGCATTACTTAAGCGTACCCATTCAGACCAGGCTCAGAGGACTTTTCTAAAATCACTTAATCTTTAGGGGAATCTAAGTGCACAAGTTGCGCAGAGTTTTCCTTTCTAGGACGGGACGAAGATGAATAAATTTTGATCAAATCAGAAAATGTTTGTGGTAAGTGCAGAAAAAAGAGGAACACTCAGGTGTTTCCCCCCCGTAGCGCTGAGGCACGATGTGATGCTTGGAGAACGTATATAATATTAATTTGCCTTATATTTAGAGTCGACCGGACGATTGCTCGAAAATCTTCAAGGCAGGAGGCAAAATTGAATAATAACCATCAATTGAAAAGCATACATACCACACAACATGATGCAGCTCAACGAGCACCTGGGGGGCATGGAGTCATCGCTCGCGTCCGTGGTCCTGTGCCTGTTCTCTGCTGCGTCCGAAATATCAGTAAGTGGCTCAACAACAGGGAATTACCATTGTTGGTGTTTACCGGTCTCAGCTCAGAATCAGATTTGGCGGGCCGCTCGCTCTTGAGTGAGCTGCTCACTGAGGCATGAGCCACCCATGCCACTCCTCCACCACCTCCATCCTCCCCCCAAACCCCCATCTTATCGTCTCTCTGCAGACCATCTTGAGAGAACAGACCACGGGCGTTGACTCGGTCTCTGGTTCTTCAAACGTCTTCGGAGACCAACAGCTCAAGGTACAGCACGCACTCGTGCACGTGCACGTGCACGTGCATACATACACACAGGCACACATGCAGACACACACACATACACGCACACATGCACACACAAACACACGCACGCACACAAGCAACACATACGCACACATGCACGTGCACACTCACGCGCACACACACATACTCGTACACACAACACACAGACGCACACATGTACGTGCACACTCACGCGCACACACACACAAGCAAACACACACAGACGCACACATGCATGTGCACGCACACACACACACGCACACACATACGCAAACATTCACGTGCACACACACGCACACACACATACACACACATACAAGCAACACACATCCGCACACATGCACGTGCACACTCACGCGCACACACACATACACATACACGTGCACGCACACACCCACACACACGTACACACACACACACTCGCGCACGCATATAGACACGTACAAACACACACACAAACACACGCACACATACTAAAACACGTACACATACATACAAACACACACAAACACACGCACACATACAAACACACGCACGCACACTATATACACAAAACACACACAGGTGGATGTGGCTGTGGATGAGCTCATCTTTGATCGCTTACGCAGCTGCCCCTCTGTGGAGGCCGCTAGCAGTGAAGAGCAGCCCTCCATCGTAGACATGCCTGGGAAAGGCTACACTGTAAGAGCTGGGACACAAACACAAACTTAAGTTAGGACCGTGGGTGTGTGTGTCTCTCTGGTCGATTGCATATTTACCGCTGAGCCAATGGTAATGAACGCATAATTTGTTCCGAAATGTACGAGCCCTTACCAAGTGTGATAGGAGGTCATTCACAGACGCTTGGGCATGGTAAACGTGCATCCATACCCACGTCTCCTTCTCCTCCCTCCTTACTCCTTCAAGTTTATGAACTATGAACACGCAGACGCCAAACCATCCTCACACTGCACTCACGCAAACACCTGATCATACAGGTCGTGTTTGACCCGCTGGATGGTAGCAGCATCGTAGGCGCAAACCTTGCGGTCGGTTCCATTTTTGGCATCTATAAAGGGAAGGGTCCAGGCAAGAGCGGTAGAGACCAAGTAGCTGCAATCTACGCCGTGTACGGACCTCGCACACTCTTTGTCATGGCTCGCCCCTCCCCCTCAGCAGCAGCAGCAGCAGCAGCAGGTACACAAGTTGTTAGTTGCTTCTGTGTCAGACTGTGCACTAAGACGCGTGTATATACAGCCTGTCATCAATTGAATGGTCCTCGCAAACGTTTGCTTTTGACCCCCATCCTCCCCTTCAGCAGCAACAGGTACGCTTCAATACTTTTTGGCAATGCCAGGCCACCAAAAAACGCTGTCCAATGTGTGCATTGGCACAATGGAGTGCTTCAGTGCATGTGTCTTGCTGTGTACAAGCACAGCTAAATACTTTATTTTACAGAATCCCCACCTCACTGCCGTCTCATTTTTACACTCTGCCTCGTTGCGCGTGTGTGTCGCGTCATGTTCAAATACGTTTGTAAAACAGTGTGTTAATCAGGTCCCCGTACCTTCATCATCGCTTCATGTTGCGTATAAAAGTTGTTGCTCTAGCAAAGAAAATAGTGATCCTCTGTGCTGTGAATTTCATCGAGTCCAGCACACAGCCTCTCGTAACTTGGACACTTGTATCATATGATCCATAGTGCTTTTGTTCGCCTTGTCGCCAGTTCCCAGCTTGCTCACAACACATCTAGTGCCGTACTGTACGTAAACACACGTACAAACACATACGCATGCGCGCACACACACAAACACACACAAACACACACACACACACACACAAACACACACACACAGGTGGTGGCCAAGCAGGAGGTGCTCCCTCATGTCCCGCCCCGTCTCCGCAACAGCAATTTGTCGTGCAGCAGTTTGCTCTGGCGGCTGGCGGCTGGATACCCCTGCAGCCCCCCCCCCCACCCTCTGATGGCCCCCCCTCACCCCTACTGCACGCCGGCAAAAAGGTGTTCGCGCCCGCAAACATCCGTAGGTGAGGCTTGTGTTTGAGTCAGGCTTCCTGCTTGCAGCCGTGTGTGGGCTGGGTTTGAGTCAGGCCCTTCTGCAACATGTGAGGCCTAGGTTTGCGTCAGGCTTCCTGCAACATGTGTGGCCTGGGTTTGAGTCAGGCCTTCTGCAACATGTGAGGCCTAGGTTTGCGTCAGGCTTCCTGCAGCATGTGTGGCCTGGGTTTGATTCAGGCTTCCTGCAACGTGTGTAGCTGTAGCTGGTCACACAGGCACGTGTGGCACTTTGCTGCGTGCTCAAAGGGGAACACTTCCAAAATCATTGTGAGCCGGGTGACTTATTGTCAAGGTGCCCTGGCGTGACACCGTCGAGAAGATGAAGGAACAGGGCATTCAGCTGTGTGAACTTGACTCCAGTGCACGCTAGTGTCAGGTGCCAGTGTCTGCACAGTTTGTTTTTGTTCCTCTGTTCCCACACACTCCTGGTTTATAGGTTGGGCTTAGGGTGCGCGTCATGGGTGAGTAAGATCATGAACACTGCTTGTTGTGCTACATTCTCTGTGACATGTTGCAACACGAAACTTGCTGACAAAATCCCAGTTTCACAATCTTGTGCAGATTATTGAACATGAAGAGTTGTTACCTGACATGAAAAAGCAGTGTCCTGCGTTCTTGTGTGCACATTGGTTATCACGACGGCACTTTCTCTGACAGTGCGGCTGACAACGCAGCAAACAGTGATGGCCACAATCTGCCACACTGGTGTTTTGATGGTAACATATTTTTGTTATTCCTCTCTGACAGTGCGGCTGACAACACAGAGTACAGTAAATTGATGGACAGCTTCATCAAATCGGCCTACACGCTTCGATACACAGGTAAGACTACGACAAACGCTCGCATACACTCGAGAGCCTCCTCCTCTTGCCTTGACACTTATGTCACAATTACTTGTGTGTAGGGTTGGCCAGAACCGTGTATTTAAACTGTATATGACCGTATATTCAGTGATTTCTCTGCTAAGAATACCGTATATACACCATACATATATGGCTTGGGCCAACCCTAATTTTGTGTGATGCCTTACACCCGATCCTGTTCTTCTACTGCACCCTCAAGCGGCTGGAACTAAGTGCTTGGTATACCTGAAACCCATTGCGTCTTGCCAATGGATGGATTTAGTTTCAATTCGGGGTGGTGGGCACTGCTATTATAGATTATAGAAGGCAATTCCCTATGCACAAGGTTGGCCAGAACCGTATTTGTACACCCTATATGACCGTATGTATGGCAATATCCCTGCCAAAAGTACTATATATATGTATGTATGGTTTTGGTTAACCCTACCTATGCACCGACTGATAGCCAACACAGATGCATCAAACGCATGTGTAACAAACAGGTGTTCACATGCACACATACACACAGGAGGTATGGTCCCAGACGTACACCATTTAATAGCAAAGGTACGCTACCATTTATAATTGATCATTGTAGATTGCTAGTGACACATTTACAATCCAGAGGGTAGGAAAATAAACTCAAAATGTTCTCTTTAAAGGAGTACTCCTAGGCTTGGCCAGAATCATGCATATATCTGTAGCAGGGAAGTTCCATGAACACGGTGCATATAGACTGTCCTGGCCGACCCTAAGCACTCCGCAGTTAGGTTTGATTGAGGATCAACTGTCATGCACCTTTTTATAGCCGTAGCATTCAAGATGCGCATATAGACTGTTTGATGCTCGTGTATTGTAGCTTAGTGATTTTAGTACACATCACCTGCCGCAAGCGTAATTGGCATAGTTGCGACAACTCGGTCTGCAAACACAGGGAGGAGGAGTGTTTGTTAACCCCAGCTCTCCAAGCTCACCAGCCAAGCTGCGGCTCCTGTACGAGTGTGCGCCTTTGGCCCTGATCATCGAGGTATGGTAGTGGGTTATCTAAGCTAGGGCTCACTTCCACCATGCACTGATTGATATCCATTGAAAGTGCTCCTTGTCACTGCCATGTTCAGACGCGCAACTCGCCGTGCCTGTTGTCCTCCTTCCTCTTTTCCCTATTGTTTGCGGTGGAGGAGCTTTGCTATAATTGTTATCATTATGATGGCTCTCTTGTAAATTTATGTGGAAATTGGTCCATTGCTTGCCGTTTAATTTATTTGTGCTAGGCCAAGATGGAGTAAATAGCCTAACTTTTTGACGCCACGTGTCAGCTTAAATAATAGTTGTATATGCTCGGAATTCTGATGTCAGAAGCTATAGGTTGGCAGCGATATCAATTGGGTTGTTCGTTTCGTTTTATTGGGAGCAAGGGTTTGGTAAAGTTCATGAAAGCTCTACAATCCTTGAACTGTTTAAGCAGTTCGATGTGCAATTTCGAAAATGGAAGATTTCACCTGTCATACTCGTCCATAACATGCTTGTATTGTCTTGAATGTATATAATATATAATATATTATAATTGGTGATTGCGCAAAAAATCAGAACGTTTGACGGCCATCTAGGCTCTTTCCTGCATTTTAGGCTGCATTTGTGGACCTCAAAAAAAAAGGGCTTGAAGTTCGACAAACTTGTAGTAACCCACAAACTACATTTTTAGGGTTTGTTAAAAAAAAAGCTTGCAAACCCGATTTTTCACCGAAACTCAGACTGAACAACCCTGCTATATTTATGGTCATGGTCACAGTCACGGTCACGGTCAAACCTCAGGGGTCGTTGGAGAGGGGTGGGGGCGGGGGGTCTGAGAAGTTTGGAGGGTTGCTCCAGACTCCTTTTGGGGCAGTTTTGCATATTTTAAATCATCATATTCTAGACTCAAGCCCGTTGATTGGCAACCTTGGGGAATTAAACTAAAGAGGGAGTCTGGGTGCCTGGTCACAGAAACGCATGGAATGCCCCTTGGTAGGTTACGGGGATGTATTCAGGCAAGCAACCAGCAACTGACTCCAAAGTTGCAGGTTCAATGTTGCTTGATGTACAAATGCGTAATTGAGGCAGATTTGTGCTCGGTGCAAATGCGTGCAAATGCGTAAGTGTGTAAGTGTACATGCCTTTGAGATATACTTGCTGAAAGAGTCAACCATTCTCAAATAATCTAAGGGTTGGTTTTCACTGCTGATGTAAATTTTTCTTTACTTCTTACAGCTATTTGGGTGTACAATCTTGTTATGCAGGAGTTTTAACAATAAATTCACCTAGTATAACTTGAAGATTCTAAACCATCTGCTGGGCACCCTCTTACTTGTACAGGCCGCAGGAGGAGCTTCTACGGATGGCAACGGCTCAATTCTTGATGCTCCCATCACCTCCACTGAAGTCAAGACCATCATATGCCTGGGCGCAAAGGATTTAGTAGAGCAGGTGAGGGCAAGAGAAGTTATAAACTCAGGCACGCCAACCCTGGTGGGAGTTGGCAGGAACTTATCATGTTTATTCGAGTGTCTGTTGTTCATACAAGTGTCTACTATAGTCACGACTTTTATTTGGTCTATGCACGTCCGGCAGCTGTTGCAAAGAATCTGGCAAGACTATAAAAGTGGTTGAATAATTCAGGCGGGCAATCCAAGAGCTTCCCGTTATTTTATAGGAGTTATGTTTCTCAGCCGCCTTATGCCCAATTTGAACGCCTTCAATTGCGAGGTCACGGGCATCTGTTCCAATTTCTCTCACGGTCACGCACATCTCTACCTGCAGGCAATGCCCGCAATGAAAGCCAGCCTCTAGCCAACATATGGTTGCAACGGTATTTGAGTTGATAGTTGGTGGTCCGCATAATTTTTCTTTTATCTGTAAACCTGTCACGAGGTAGCCTTCCATTTATTCTTTTGCTCGTTTGTTAAAAGGCTTTACAGGAATTTATGCTGTGCAACAGAGGTGTAGCAAGCGCAGTGATGTGATGTATTAGGCATGGATTAAAGTTGAGGAGGCTAACATATTTCATTTAATCGCATTTCATTTTTGCTTGTGTAGCAGGGGAAACCCTGTTCCTGACGAACAGTTGTTAATTCTTCATATCTTGTGTTCGTTCTAAGAGTTCCCTTTTAAGCAGGTGCGTGTGTCAATTAAAACTAAAGATATTTCCTTTCTATACGGATGAAGTTTTATGCCAGTGAATTCAGAGAGATGGACCGAGCAGTTGCTCAAACATGTTCCTGCAAACATGCAAGGGACAACTTCTCATACGCCGTTCATCGAATTGGACTCAAAAAAGCTTCAATGAGGCTGACATTTTAGGCTACCAGAGAATGTGCCCAGGAGACCACCGTTTATCGATCTGCTTCTATGCACACAAATTGACAGGAAATAACGTACATGTCCATGCCATTTTATACCGCATTTCAGGAATAAATTCTTAATGGCGACATTTGGTGACAAAACGGAAATATAGAACTCCTGGCGACAGGCGCATTTATGACAAAACGGAAATATAGAACTCCTGGCGACAGGCGACAAAGCAATTATTGCGTTACGGCCGTTACTGAAGACGCTGTCTTGATTTATATTAATAATGAAATATCTGCTAAGTTTGTGGTTTTTACCTGACGTTTTAGGTTGACCTTTTGTTTGTTCTGGCGATGGGTCCCCGCCAGGCACCAGCGCTGGTCACAATTGTTGTAGTGGACTCTGCAAAAGGTTTCAGCAAAAGGTTTCAGGTCGAGCAGGACAAGATTGGTTCAGGAATGAGGTAACACATGCAAACATGCACACACACACACACACACACGCACACGCACACGCACACACACACACACATACACACACACACACACACACACGCAAATGCACATTCACACACACACACACACACACACATACACACACACACACGCAAATGCACATACACACACAACACACACACAACACACACACACATCAATACACGTACACACACATACACACACATGTGACGTGCAGGTATTTTGCCACCTACTTGCAACGATCCAGGCCTGGAAGTCCTGTCGACATCAGTGTCCACTGCGACTGTGTCATCTTTGAGCTCCTGCTCACCTTTTTGGAGGGCCCGGAGGTCGTCATGCGTGCCATGATCCGTGACATGTCTGTGGCCATGCCCATCCTCATTTCATCAAACTTTCTCAAGGTCCTGACGTGTACCGGCTTCAGTATTGAGCCCTGCCAGTATATAAGCGCGGTTGCGACGGTATCGGCTGTTCTGTGATAAATGGTTGGAGACCAAAAGGCAGCCTGAACATGCCCAAAGTGTACGTTGCACACACTTGTAAACGCGTAGTGTTGACCAGATCCATACGGAAGGCACTGCATGCAGATTACAGCAAGTGCCTTGTACACGCAGACGCACACGCAACACGGTACATCAGTACGAGACGTACAAAAGTGGCCACCCCTGCAATACACTCATTCACTGCAGGTTCAATGACGCTGCAGGTTCAATGACTCGTGCGTTTGACATGTAACTGCTGCGCTCACAAAGGCATGCTTCCGGAGTTCTCCATGCACACACACATACACACACACGCACACACGCGCGCGTGCACACCCGTAATTACATGTCCCTTCCCATACGACGGAAAATGGTTGCTTGTTTACGCGGCTTGCCCACAATTCTGTTTGTACTAATGCCTTTGCCTTTCAAGTTTTTTGCTTGGGTCCTGCCAAGTAGTGATTTGGCAGTAGGCAGTGCGTGCACACACACATACACACACACTCACACACACTCACTGCACAAACAGGACTTAGAAGAGTGCATGCTTGATCATCACACTAGTGCGCTCACGAGCGTGCTGCTTGCAGATCTGCATTTTGCCAAACATCTGCTGCACTCTGCGCATACCACAGATCTGATGGCTCATCGATCCAACGCCGAAGCAATACGGCTGTGTTTGCATGCACGTGCAGATGGATGGCCTGGTAGAGCTGTGTGCGCAGTTCATCGCAAACCATGTGCTCCACTTTGCGCGCATCGAGGACCTTGTGGCACTTCCTGGTGACCTGTTTAATCGTGTGGCAAAGGTGAATGCTTACACTGGAAGTACAGCCTTTGTTTCAAGTGAAGCAGGGTGTAGATGCTGGTTGTTCCCAAACAGCAGAATGTGAAGAGTTTAGAAGTGATTACGCTTTCTGGAATGGAAGCAAGGCCTTGGGCTTAGCTGAAGCAGGGTGTAGACGCTAGTTGGCTCAAACAGCAGACTAGAGGTGGGAGAGTTTAACCTTGTGGTTAAGTGAATAATTTGATGCTTATGCTTGAGGCCTGAATCCCGATTGACACTTGAAGCAGGTTGTAGGCTCTAGGTACATGCTCAGTCATGAAGCACCATACTCAAGAAGAAGTGAGGCGCCATGAAATGGGGTACATTGAATGTAGGTGGGTCATTCTGGGGTCGAGCTTAGAGTACGGATCTTCTGAAGGGGAACGTTGTTTTCTTCCTGCTGCTTTTGCTGGCTTTGGCCTGGTCAGTGGTGTGAAGGCATGCAGTAGTGTGATTTGGTGACAACGTGCTCAGAGGCGCCATTGCTTGTAATGGGTGGGCCTCCTGTACCTCTTTCGCGCACCCATTGGGGCACATGGTGTGCTCAGCTATCTGTTCGCTTCAGACAGGGCTTTTCACGCAGCTTTGAATGTAACTTGTGGCCTAGAGGCAAAGGCTAGGACCCAGTAAGGCTTCTCAGTGCGGCCTGCTGCCGCACTGAAGCACGATGCTTAATCAGGGCTGGCAGAAACCACAAACACATAGGGATGGCCAGAACCGCATACACACACCATACATGACCGTTTGTACAGGAATTCCTCTGCTAAAGCCACTGTATATACTCCGTACGTATGTATGGTTCTAACCAAACCTACAAATACACAGTGTATACATGGTATTTTGTAGCAGAAACGTGTCTGTTTATACTCAATGAGATAGGTTGTATATGCACGGTCCTTGTCAGTCCAACGCTGCGGTCATATTTTATACCTGGAACATCCTGCAGTGGATATGTTTGAGACGCATCAACCTCGGTTTCGATCGCCCACAAGAGAGCGAAATTGGTACAAAGCACTGGTTAAGCCAAAGCGAGCGTGAGCGTCTGAGCTTGTGCCCTTGTACTAAGTATATGCACATACCATGATGCTTGGGCGCAAATTTTGCGAGAGCCTCCAAGTGCGTGTCTTCTATGTTCGTGCATATGCAGGCCGTGCCCTCAAACAGGCTTGAGCAGATGCATGCGCTGCTGCCTGAAGGCAAGGCCTCAGTGCAAAGTGCAGGCAGCGGCAGCGGCAGCAGCAGCCAGAGGCAGGCAGGCAAACAGCGTGCCCTTGTGAGTGTGAGCTTGAGTGTGTGTTGTGCGTGGGTGGTCCTGTGTGGCTTGCTGCTGAGTGGGGTAGGCCTTGCGTGCTTTCATGTGAAACTAAATAATCACGTAATTATATAGGCTTGCATGTTTTCATGTGAAACTAAATAACAGGAGGCCGTTGTTTGTGAGTGCTCGCCTCTCTCAACCATTCCTCAATCTTTAGTTTACACTTTCTCAAACTCTCCCCCTCTTACCGCCCTCTCGCCCCCTCCCAACCTCAATCCTTGATCGCATTCTCAAATTTTCAGTCTCCCTCTCTCCCCCATCCACAGCTGAGCCGCCTGTACAAGCACAAACTGGAGGCCATGCTGCAAGGCCTCCACACCACTGTGTGCCGTTGCCTCCACTGCGGAGCAATGTTCTCCTCTGCAGAGGCACACCGCCTAGGCTGCTCGGCTGTGCAAACTTCCCAAGGTGAGATGCGCAGGGTTCGCTTAAGCCATACATGTATATGTACATGCGGTGTGTATATATACATACATACAGTGTTTTTAGCAGGGACTTTATCATGTGTACGGTGTACATCTCAACACTTCTTGTGCACACAACCCAAGAAGTGTGCACGTGCTTTTAACAACATGTATGTGTGGGGGGGAGCATATGTGCTTACGTGAGCTTCTTTGCCAACGTGTGCTGTCTGCGGTGCTTCTACTGTGCAAATGGCGCAAAGTCACACACACACAATACACACATACATATACACACACATACATACATACAAACACACACATATCACCACACACACACACACATACAAACACACACCTATCACCACACATAAATAGGAACACACATATATGACCATGCGTATGTGCATGCAATTCTGTTTGTGGCAGGAAAGCAGCACAAAAGTGGAACCCGCTCTGGCCTGCATAGACCAGATCCAAGCTGGAATTTGGGCAAGCATTTGTCAGATTTGAGGGCCGGTAGCACGGAAAGCAGCAGCAGCAGCAGCAACAACAACAACAACAACGTCAACAGCAGCAGCAGCGGCGGCGTAGCTGCCGCAGGGGGTGCTGTGAGGGGGGAGGGGGGGCAGGAGAGGGGGGGAGATGCCAGCTGGCGGGACATATATTGGGATGTGTGGGGTGTGGTGCACGTGCTGTGGTGCCACCGCTGCTCCTGCTATTTTCCAGCACAGGAGCTGAACACGTGCCCATTTCACCCAGAGCCACCGATCTACATCGGCAGTAAGGCCACCGGCAGGTATGCATGTGACTGTGTGCGTCTGCATGCGCCTGAGCTGCATGAGCAGCAGGCCAGCAGGCCGGTGCTTATCGTGAATACGTGTACGCGTGCGTGCCAGACGGTATGTGCGTGGAGCAAAACAATGTAGCCGGTGGTATGGTGTGCGGTACTTGCTTTTTTGGTTGGTTGGTTGCTTGACTGGTTTGTGCTGTTGGAGTGTATGCTTGCCAGTGTGTGCACGTGTGTGAATGCGGGTGCGCATGCAAAGAATGGATGGACAGGGCGGACTGTGTGTATATGTGTGTGAATGTGTGTCCCTTGTGTCTTGCTCAAACGGGCTTTCCTGCTGAGGTAGAAGTTGGTAGAACCCTTGTGTTATGAGTAGGGAGCAGCATGTACCGATACCTGGCTTTTTCATATGCCTATACATACCTATATATGCCCTAAAAAAGGGTTCTGCTATAAAGGGGTATATTCAGATCGGAAAAAATCATGAGTAACTTGTGTATATTCAAATAGGGTTGCTGCAGGTGGCACACCTTCAGGCATCTAGGTGAACATACACCTGACTGCACACATGCATTTGGATGCGTGATGATGCTTTGTCTCTCGTGGTGTCATTGCTGTGGAGGCGCGGCTAGTGTGTGGCGCACCTTTAAGCGCTGACGTTCACGTGTCCTGAAATGCGCACACGCGTGCAAATGCATGAGTGTGTGCGCTACCTTTCAGGTACCCTTGCTGCGGAGGCATCGCTTTGCGTGGTGCATCTTTAGGCAGTGGCCCCCAGTCCGGGTGTTGGGGAAGAGAGCATGAGGTGTGTGTGTATGTGCGTGTGTCGTGTCATTGCATGTGTGGATGAGCCAAAGAACGAGGGCTAAAGCACATTTGCATAAGTGAAGCAGTTGGTGTGCGATGTGAAGCAGCGCATCGAGTATGACATGAAAGTTTTTGAAG
>Ga0307948_1001036_pt1 | contig 19359 bp, 17 predicted proteins | sample OrgLakmetagen280_FD_201824 | JGI IMG/M metagenome (GOLD analysis project Ga0307948, IMG submission 201824) | Saline water microbial communities from Organic Lake, Antarctica - #280 | ecosystem: Environmental > Aquatic > Non-marine Saline and Alkaline > Saline | place: Antarctica: Organic Lake...
CCTCCCCTCCCCCTGACACCGCAAGGCTGCCTGATTTGTAAGTCTGGGTCACTGTGCAAGTGTTGGGGGCGGGGGGTGTGCTGGGCGGGCCTGCGCACACTGGTGTGAACTTTGGTGGGAAGAAGGCAAACCTAGGGGCTGCGCCCCATGACTGGGGCTTCGCCAAAAAGAATGACTATAATTTATTTCTTATCTGCCCACCACGCATACAGCACTTGTTGCATCATAACTGAAAGAATCCATTGCACAAGTGCTTACAGGACCCGGTCATACTTCATGCCATGTCATATTTCATACCATGTCATACTTCATTGAATTTTTACTACATCATGAATCACTCTTGGGGGCAAGGAGGAATACTGGTGGTACGTGTAAGTGTAACCCGTCAGATTTGCAAGCACCCTGGACGATGTGTACATACACAGCGTGCAGTGTGTTTTTGTGTGTGTGTGTGTGTGTGTGTGTGTGTGTGTGTGTGTGTGTGTTTGTGTGTGTGTTTTTGTGTGTGTGTATTTGTGTGTGCGTGTGTGTGTGTGTGTGTGTGTGTGTGTGTGTGTGTGTGCATGTGCGTGCAGTGTGCGCGTGTGTATGCGTTGCACGCTGTGCAAGTATGTATGTGAGTGTGTTTATGTGTGTGTCTCTATGTGTGTGCGTGGTGCGCGGCACACTGTGCGAGCGTGTGTGTGTGTGTGTTCGTGTGCATGCAGCCTGGTGTGAAGCCTAGGTGTCGTAAAATATTGAACTTACTTCTATGCAGGACGCAATGCCGTCTGAAGCAGGGCCCTCGAGTACTGGTGCAGGACCATCTAGTGCTGGGATAGGGCCTTCAAATGTGGGAGGTAGATCCTTCTAGTTAAGGGATGGGTTTCCTGTGATAGTGCTAAACCATTTGGTTATTGGCGTGCACAACCCACCCACAAACACACACACACACACATACACACACACACATACACACACATACATTGCCAATGCAAGCAGAGACGGTCGTGTGTAAGCATGGTATCACATGCAAGCTTGTTGCAAGCACACATGCGCGCGCGCACACACACACACACACACAAACACACACATGCACAGTTTGCGAAGCGTGCACACACTACGCATGTGCACACATATACACACACACACACACAAACATAGACACACATGTCTTCACAGTGTGTGATGCACACACGCACACACATACTCACTCTTGCACACTTACACTGTGCGACACACACACACACATATTTGCACAGTGTATGACGCGCGTGCACACACACACATACTTGCATATTTACACAGCATGTGACGTAAACGCAATACAGCACGCGCGCGCTGCAAATACAAGTAGCAAGCACACATGAGCACACACACAAACACACACGCGCGCGCACGCACACTGCAGACGCAAGCACACACGCACACGCACACACACTTATACTGAACGTTGTATACATACATCGTGTAAAATTGCATGCACGATTAGGCTGCAATCTGATTGAGCCCAGAAATGGGTCCCGGATACCCAAAAGTGCGCTTTCAAACTCTGAAAGCAAGCAAGCTTTTTCTCTCTCTTTAAAGCTTGTGCATGCATGCTCTCGGTTGTCAGAAGCGCGCTGTCAGTTGCCCATAGCACGCTTTTAAGAGTTCAAAACACGCTTTCAATAATACTTTGCAAATGTAGTGCATCCCCAGAGTGCGCTGTCAGGGTGGGGTCCAAAAGCGTGCTTTGCCTCTTGAAGGCGCGGGCTTTTTGGGACAGTGTTGCACATCCTCCTCCTTTCCTTGACAAGATGTAGAAGTAGACTTCTGAGTCTGAGATACCAATCTGGACATTTAGAGGATATATATGTCATATATCGTTACACAAGATATACGTTCAACCCATTCTGTTCTGCAGGATGCAGGGGTCGCATTCGGGAGTGGGAGGAATGACCTTGGGGTGTTTTGACAATGGCTCCTTCACGGCTGCATAAGTTCCTCCAGAGATCTCTGGAGGATCTCAGCAGCCGTGGAGGAACAGCTGGCAGAGCCCACAGGGGTGCCACCCAAGCGTGCAAGCAGCGCTCGCAGAGGTACGGGGTGCCCTCCGCGTTTGGGTGGGAGCCCTAGAGGACTGAACCCCCTCCTCTGGGTGGATTTTAAACTGAGCGGGATACCCAAAAAAACAGCAGCGGGAGGGGGCTTTTCCGGGTACCCGGAGAACACCCGGAAACGATCTGAGGCGAAATAACGATCACTTTGATTTTCCATATCTTTTTGTAAAAACGCAGATAGTGTAAACACTACCGGCACGGATTAGGAAAGGGTGTTGGTTTGTGTTCTGCACCACTCAATGGATGCAGAGACACACAACATCCCACCTGGAGAATAAAAAGAAGAGTTTTTCAGTGGAGTTCAGTGGTTGGGAGCAGAAGCCTGCACACCACAGGAGTGTTGCTCAGATATTTCTGGGGATGTGTTAATGCCTTGTCTCATCTGTATAATTTTTGTTGCCAATAACTCCAAGTCTGCGGAGTGGGTTCCTTGTGTGGCTGCTGTATATGGTGCCTGTTGCACCTAGCAGGATGGTGTGAAGGGTTTTACAGGTGTCCAAGTAAGCGAGGCATTGGCAGCTTGTATTGTTCTCATGCCTTTTCTGCTTGTTGAGTAGGGGAAGTGTCTACACAGTTCTTATTTTAAACAAATGTATATCACGTTTGTTTGGTTGCATGTCTCATGGGTTCATAATTAAGGGGTATGGATTGGCAGCGCCCTCTACTAGGTTATCACGGGTAACTCTTCTTGCATTATTGGCAGACCTAGTTTGATACATGTTTGTTGGGTTTTGTTTGGGGCGTGGTTGCTGAGTCAGAGTAACGATGATTGCATCTGGCTTGCTAAATTTCTGCCGCTTTTGTGCATTGAGATCGGAAGGTAGGAACCAGGTTGAAGTCATTTCTAGCTGTGTCTCTTCTGAAGGGCGTATGATACCTTGTTGTACCAATTTTCACGACTGCCTACGTCTGCTTGTGCTAGCAGGCATGCACCCTGTATGCCTTGTCGGATCGCTTTTATAATCAATTGTCCAGCAATGTGGATGCCGTCTAGCTTCTGGCAGATGGGGCAGATTGGTGGGCCTTTTATATGGTTGCACTGAACGGCACGCTTTTGGTTGTATTTCAAAACTGTGCGGCAGAGCATGGCATTTTCTTTTCTCCAGAGGTGACACTTGCATTTTTCCAAATTGAGTTACATATGTCTTTCTGTCTTTCTCGACTTTGGGTAGCTGCCCTGAAAGCCTAGTGGCCCATGGTCAGGCCAGACTCTTCAGGGTCGTGGGTTCGAATCTGCCTGTTAGCGTGAGTACTTTGCTGTCCGACAGCTCTGTCTCCGTTTCCTTCCAAGGATCCATGCTTGTGGACTGATGACTTGGAACCTTTATTAATTTAGGAGTCCTAGATTAGGATTTAAACTAGTAGTTTGTGTTGGACGTGCATGTGCATCGAGATCTGAGAAATGCCAGTGGAGAGCCTTTCTGCTGGAGGCCATGGTTGGCAGGTGTCCAGAGTATCTGGTAGGTAAGCTGGAATAGATGAGGGAGGGTTTTCCACCCTTGCTGGCCAAAATATGGATGAATGGGGGTGGGCGTCGGTGTTAATGTGGACATCATGGCCACATTGATTCTCCGCAGAGCACTTCGCTATGGCAACAGCGCACTCATTCCCTAGGATGCCAGCATGAGCTTTAACCTTGTGGAGATGGATGGTGTCTTCAGATAGTTGGATGTGGTGTGCGATGGTTTCTAGGAGTTTGGCATGTTTATGCCGTTTCATGCGCTGTGGGTAGAGGATGCTATTCCTTGTTTGCCACAGTGCACCAGCGCTGTCTGTTGCGGTATGGGCTTGTTCATTTATCATATGGGTGTGTTCATTTATCCATATCTTTTTAACCTTTGGTCCGTTTTGTGATATGAAAGTTGCATTGGAAAGGTGTTCATCTCTCTGTACGCCCATCTAAAATCATGCTCGGAAACTCAATAGATTTACAGTTTTGGACTAGCTTCTGTGGGTATTGCCCAGATCTGTGTACCACACTGCTCAGATCAAGCCTAAATCTACGCAATACGGCTTTCAATGTTAAACAAAATGCTCAACAAATGGCTGTATAACCTGGAACATAACAATCCACAAATTGATCCAAGTACCGAATCCCCCCTTAAAAATTGTGAGGCCTACTTATTGCGAGGTGCCCAAATAAATAGTTTGCGAACCTTGAGCTTTTGCGAGTCCCCTCAAATTGTTAGGTAAATTTGCCAACTTTGCGAATTTTGGGGGTGACGCTGGGCTTCCCTCCCTTCTTCTGGGTGCCTCTGCCTGGGAGCTTCTGCCTCTGCTGCTTCTGCTGCTGCTGGAGGAAGGCTGTCTGCTGCATGCAAGCTGGCGATGTCAGCCTCAGAAGCTCCCAAGGCGTAGCCACGTCCGCTGCTCAATGCCGACCGTCCATAATAATGATCGTTTCTCCTGATAACGAGGGGGATCCCAGAATCGTCCCCGCCGGAAAGTCATGCGTGGTTGGTCCTATTACTATTGAAGAATGGGCGTTACCATTGTTCCAGAGCACAGGGCTGAGAGCAGCAAAAACAGAGCCCTTTCCAAGAAGCCAAAAGGTAGACGATTGCTGCCAAATTTGCTGGAGCCCAGTCAGCCGAGAGCATCCAGTAGGAGAAGAAAACTATGACGATATGTTGTAATGTTATACATGCCAACGCACTTACCATTGGAAATGTCTGACTGACCTGAATGCCATGCAAGGCAAGCCGCGGAAAATATTGAGGACTGGCACTGCCCAGCCAGTACTGACCTAACCCAGCCAGGTGGAAAAGGATACCAGAAAGTCATACGCAGAAAATAAAGAAATGGTAAAATTGCTCTGGCAACCCACATGGGAAGCGGCAGAACTGCTCTTAGCTAAACCCGACTTTAAAATCTATGTAGATAGCTGTAACATGCCAGCACAAGCACTCAGTATCTTGATATGTGGGACTTGTCGCAAGGCCAAAACATCAGAGACAAAGCGATTTATTACAGACACTGTCAATCCCCAAGTAGACATTCAACCCACTTGGAAGTGTGAGATCTGGGTACGGGATGTGGATCTCATTAGGCCAGGATCTCATAACGACTTTGAGGGTGAATTAAAAATCCCCGAACACCGAACACATAACTTGTCAAGCAGCCTGTGTATATCGCATCCACGGCAAGTGCACAGGGATGCTTTCCTTAGAACGTCTGAACATTCTGCTACATGCCTACATCAATTAAACAATTAAACAAAATATATTAGCCTACACAATACTATACAATCACCTGTACTAGACGCAGCAACTGAATTTGCAGGTCTACTACAAAGGCATAAACTGCAGAGTTCTCTGCTTGCAGAATAACTCTAGTTCTTGCAGGCGAGTGACTTGTGTAATGCACTTTCGCTCAAAAGTGCATGCTTCCCTTTCTTGTCCAAATGTATTATATCTGTATTCCTCCGCCTATCGAACGAGCCGTAAAATAACTCCAAATGAGCTCACTAAGCAACATTAGCAAAAAGGCTAAAGATTTCAATATGTACTGCACCCCGAGGCACATTACGACCTCCCTCCAAGAATGGGCACTAGGTACCGAACAAAAGTTTGCCAGCCCTCTAGATTTCGACCCTAACTACTACTGGAGTGAAAATACCAGAGACACAGTTATGAGAGCAAGCACTAATGCCCTTGACACGAAATTTACAGGCTTCTGTCACCCGAATTATTGCGACTGCCTCCTGCATGTACTTGTGGGACATGCGCTTTAATCAGCAAGCTGCACTCAAGGAGCTACAACAACATTCCTGTTCCTTCCTGAATGGCTTGGTTGGAGTAAGAACGGTTACATGAGTTGGATAAATAGAGTTGGATAAATAACTACCCCGAGCATGCATGCGTTCTGGCCAAATTCTCTGCATACAGCATGCTGTTAAACCCACTGAAGTTCGGTTAGACTCTCCACCCCAACCTCAGCACAACAAGAATAAACTGCAACTAACTGTCGTCTGAAACAATCAAGGGAAACAAGCCCTTAGTGAATCTAACCCAGCTTGGCTCAACAATCTCAAGCAGACATTTCCTGAAGCAATGTGGACTTGTAACAATAGTGCCCACGTGCTTGGCACTGCTCGTGTGAAATGCAAGAACAAGCAGAGGAAGAGATTTCAACTCCTACACCCAGATACTCCCATTGCTGCTAACATCAGCCAGTGGCAAACGCTTCATGACACAAACGTCAACCAGTACAAGAGCCCACACATAATTCCCAAAGTACAAAATTGGAAATCAATCACATACACTGATGGTAGTGCCATGCAAGATGCGATCAGCAAACAGCAAATTACAGGCGCTGGCATTTTCACCCCCACTACAGACGCTGGCTATAGTGATACCGTCACTATCAATCCTGGAGGCAGCGGCCCCACACTCACCATCAATAGAGCTGAATTTGCAGCTGTGCTAGTAGCGGTACAAAAAGGCCACACTGAAATTGCTACAGACAGCGCCTCATCCCTCTTTCAGATTAGAAAACAGCTATCGAACCCAATGGCTGTACTCCACCATTTGTTGCACAGGGAACTACTCAAGGACATTGTAAATCTAATCCAATCCTCACCTTCTACTATCACCTTCTACAAGGTGAAATCCCACTATGGTATTATTGGCAATGAAGGTGCAGACCACCTAGCACATAGAGCAGCAGTCAATCAAAATTCTGATATTTCCCTCCCGCCAGCTACTGACCCCTTCTACGACCAGTTCTGGTTAAGCGTGCCTACCAAAATGATTCCCATGCAGAAGAGCTACGAGCTTTTACTAACCTACAGGACAAGCTAAAACATCATATGCACGCCCACCAGTACCTTGGTGAGGCTAACACAGATTCATTGCTCGACAAGCTTTGGCAAAAATTGCATGACACGCCTGAGCGCGCAGCACAGCCCGACTCTTACACGCAGCAACCTAATGCAGCCCCTTGCTCATGCCCAACTCAGTAACAAATTTTTGTCCGTGCCAAATGTGACTTTTAAGGAACAAGAACAATTTTTAAATGCAGGATGGATACAATACACATCGATTAGCCACATGACAGGTCCTGCCACTTGCCCCTTGTGCGGAGAATCAGACAGTGCTCCACACATGCTTCTTAGGTGCAACAACCATACTCTGAAAAGAATGCATATAAACCGACACCATCATGCTGTTAACCTTTGTGGTGAAGAGATCAGTAATAAAGGCAAGCTGGGCTCAGCAATTGTTACAATGGATGCTTGTAACAGTGAAAAGTTATCCGACATTAACATTGAATCCCCCGATGACATTGAAAGAGACATTCCTGAATGGGCTTTCCCAACAACATTAACCAACTAGACATCAAAGCCATCCAGATGGCGTGTTAGTTATGCCCATTGAGGGAAGAGGCAGGAAAAGAAAAGAAAACTACGCAGGGGTGATAACACCTCAAGCATGGATAAACGACACGGAGACGGAGCTGTCAGACAGCGAAGTACTCACGCTACCAGGCGGATTTGAACCCGCGACCCCTAAGAGTCTGGCCTGACCACGGGCCACTAGGCTTTCAGGGCAGCTACCCAAAGAGGCAGGCATTTGGATCCCAAACAGATCCCCCCCAAAGGACAGAGACATACGTATTGTAGAGTTCAAATTCTGCTCAGACATAAACCCGCAACAGACATTACGTCAGAAAAAACTGCCCTCGGTTGAAGTGCGGTTGAAGCGGTTGAAATCAACCGAGGGTTTTTCAACCTGTTGTGCAATCGCTCAGCGGTTGATTTCAACCGCGGTTGATAGAAAAAGCGCACAACCAACATCAACCTTTTATCCAGCGTCTACGAACAAGGAGCCACCGAGGCATCTCTCGAAACGAAAAGTCACACTTCATGTACTCCTTGAAGTCGGGGGCACAATCTACAACCAGTACACCATAACTCCTCTACTAAACCTGGGCATTCTTTTTAACAAAGTGCACCAACTAGCCACTGTACTTCACTGCCATTCAATAAAAAGCTTAAAAAAGATCACAAAAATAAGACACAAAATACAGTTCAATAACGACAAAAGTGATAGGGGATCTGATGGGATGGGTTGCTGGGTGAGCGGCTGGCTTCAGGAGGGCTAGACGCAGGCCGGATTGCATGGCTGACAACCCGCCGGATCCTCATTAGTAGTCTCTGTTGTTTCTCTTATTCGATGTTCGGTGGCTAGTGTACAATGTAGCCAATGCACGCTGGTATTTTCAAGAGTAGACTTTTACTTTCTTAAGGTTATGAACCTATCCGTCCTTTTTCTCAAGGCTGTGACAACCAGCCAGGCACAGCAATTGCTACCCTACTACGTCAATATTCAGGAATGTTGAGTTAATGATCAACTATGAATGAATGTTTCGTTGTAAATCTCGATTCTTTGAATGAGGGCGAACCGCAAATAACTTGTGCGCTACACTTTTACATAGACCTTCATGTTTGTCGCAGGAAAAGGTATGAGAAAAAAGTCAACCAAATGGAGCAGCAGCTCATTGTCGTGCCATTATATATATACCAGACGAAGCTCAAAAGCCTTGAGGACTCTGCTGGTGGCTGTGTCAACGCAACAACAAGGCCTTGAGGCTGAGAAGTGCCTCATGCAGATCCGGCGACTTGATCGCTTGCAAGAAGACCACGTTTATATGCTTGGCAAACCCCAGCTTATGTGTACATAGCCGCTTGGCCGTTGAAACCTCAGACACAAGAGTAATCAGGCCCTTAGTTGCGCGCTCAGCCAGGGAATTCAGCGGGGCGATCGTCTTCAACTCAATTGTCCTGTTAGCATGTGTGCATTCATCCTTTAGTAACATGCATTAGTAAAGTACTTATCGCATAATCCGGGGCAACCATTTTGGCCGCTACGCTACACCTTTGGTTTACTAACATGTTTCAATTCAAATGTATCACACAATGGATGGAAGGTTTTACACTGGCAGAAAGATGAGCGCCTTGGAGGGATGCTGTTTATAGATCCACTTCGGCTGTTATAGCCATGTTTAATAATAAAAGAAACATTTTATATTCCAAACAAGAGGTTAGAAGCATTAGGTCATGGCATTTGTATTTTACAGTGGTAACAAAGGCAAATTATTGAGGTAATCATTTAATAGAGCAGCACCCAATCAGTCCTACTGAATAAAGAAAGTCTTGGCACCCCGTACTTCTTTATATGGACCTCTTTCCTTATTTTTCTAATAACCTTTCCATCCTTGTGCCTCCTCTGTTTCTTGGCTAGGAGGGCTGTGCAACTAGTTTGTTCGACGTCATCTCACCTTCCTCCTTTGCTTGCCTCAGATGAAAGGAGCTGCACCAACTGCATAGGAACTCCCCACAAGGTACTAAGGATAGCCGTAAGGACGTGCTCGTCCGTCTGCAAGAGTAAGGAAACGGTCATAATAATGAATTTATCTGAGCAAGCACTGTTGGTAACGATGATCACTTCGCGGTGATCACTAATGGTCGCCTCCATGTTTTCCTGTGCACGCCAAGCTGCTCCATACCGATTGTTCAAAGTACATCATTGCTCAAGAGTTCCAAAGCCGTAAAGGTGAGCAAGCGCCATCACAGAGGCAAGCTCTCACCTGGAGCTCAAACCTTGCAAGCAGTTTGTTTGTTGCAACGCGCTCCCTTTCAGTCGCACAGACGCCGTGCACAACATCAGAGATCAAAGTTCTGTGGGCCGGACAGGTCCCCAAAGATACAAGCGCAGCAATGATCCATCCCTTTGCAGCTCCTGAGTCCTGTTGCATGCCAATGAATATCTATTGTTTGGTGTGCAAGGAATAAACTGGCATTCAAGGAAACATACACACACGCACACACACATACACACACAAACACAAATACACACCTCTGCACTTATGCACACGAACACACATACGCACACATACACATACACGCACACGAGTACACGCACAATTACACAAAAATTTCACCTGTCTGTGGTCACTGTCCATTGAATGTAACAATACTAGAAAGGCACCCTTTCTTATAGCTTTCTCAGCACTGTTTTCTCCTGAATAAGCAATTACAAAATGAAGGATGTTTTGTAAAGGAATCAGGTGCGGAATGCTACGCAACCTAGAACATTTCATTACCGCAACAAGGCAGACAAAAATCTTCATTTAAAGCAGCAACAAGTCAAGAGATGTTATTAAAAATGCAGAGAGTAAGTTAAGCTGTTTACCTGCACACAGAGTGGCAGCTACGACAGCAGCTGCTGAAAACCGGGCTTCAGCAATGTGGGTATTATCCAATGTTAACCCACAGAGGTGCTGGAAAGCCTCTGTGTCTGCTGCAAAATAACAAAGGATAAACAAACATTGATTGGATAATAACAACTTCTGGTCTGGGTCCTTGCATCTCCGCAGCGCACTTTCAGACTCAAGGGCCCCAAATTCCAGACTCAGTGATTGCTAGTTTAAGTAAGCAACAGAGGCATCGCCCCAAAAGAAAGGAGCTCAATAAGTACTCTATACATATGTCGTGTTCCTCCAAAACTCGAATCCTTATTGTTTATGGTGGACGTGCAAATGCAGCTAGGCATCTTGATGCTGAAAACCTGCACTCCTGATAAGGCAGTGTGTGTGAGAGAATGAAGAGGTACTAAGAGGTACCTGCTAATGCATGCAATGCCTCAGGGTGGCTCTTCCCAATCTCTGTCATGGCCACTGCAACTGCTGCTGTACAAGCAACCCCTGCAGTGTGTAGTAGAGGTTCGTGAAATTATAAGCACACGGGGCCTTGTGGAGTAACTGCTCCTGGTAACTTTTTTGAGTGCACGCATCATCAAGCGCTTGTCTTGACCCGTGCCTCATAGGTAAAAGCAGGTATTGCATTGATAAAGCACACACCAAATGCAAACACGTTAAATAGTATTTCTCACTGGTGACCAGTAATGCTCGTGCATCTTCAATGTCCTAAACTTGCCTGTATGTCAACGCTCGTCGGCGTCAAACTGAAACATCATTTCAACTTTTTCTGAGCGCATCAAGTAGTCACAGTATCTGTGTGCTTGCTTCTGCTACAACACAGCATGTCCTCACCTTGACTGGAATCACGCAGCGTCGGTACAACAAGAGTGTAACGGCTCACTTCCTTTGGCTGGTGTTGCTGTGAGGAATTGCTGCTCATATCACGCCCAGCTTGAGCTAACCCACTGCCCTCGGGATCGGCCTTGGCATCCTTTGTCTGCTGCTTGTGGCTGCCATTAATAAGAGAGATCAAGGCATCTAACAACCCCGTGTTGACGTACATATTCACGTAGTTGGCAGGTGACGTCCGGCCCTGCTCAGTCACACCATAATTCACACCATGAACAGTCTTGAAATTATAGTTGAACAGTGCCTGCATTTTTTAAAGTTGTCTTTGGAAGGGCGAGGGTATCAGAGGCAGAAAGCTTGACCAAACTCGTACAAAAGTGTGTGGTCTTTTAGGCAAGCCTGAATAGTACTGTAAACAAGAGAGGCACGCAGAGAAGGGATTTACCTGCAAACAGTACTAAATCATCTGCGTTCTATCCCACAGTGTGTGATGCTACCAGGGAGTCATAAACAAATAGCTCACTTAGGGGTGACCTCTTACCTCTCTGGCTATTTGAGAGACAGACTTTGCCACAGCAAAACCGTTGCTTCTATTGCTTTCTACGCAAAACGCAAATGAGGCCATGAGCGCAGGAAGTAAGTTGGGAGGGCGTGCCAACACGTGACCCTGGTGTAAAAAGAGGCAAATAGAAAAGAAATGCTAGTGTTGATTCACTCGGCGATGCTGGATTCCTGTGCTTGTGCTGAAGGGTACACTTTATCAACGCTTGTGAATTTAAAAGATGAGATGGTCTTGCGGGCAAAAGGTGATGCCCACCCGATAACAACCTGCAGCCATACTTCACACCACAGTGTGGTGTTGTATAGCACGCAATACAAACAAATGCTGGAGCACTGCTGATTAATAGCCAAACATGCTTGTATTCCTTGCCTTCAGATATAAGATGCATTTTGGGATAAGCTGGGGCATAAGAGAGAGAAAAGGGGAACTTGCCTGTCCTTACAAATTTGTCCTCAAAGAACACTCCCAGTAAAAAATGCATGATATGAAGAACACACTACACACTGAAATATTTACGACACACAAAGTCAACGGACAGCTGCCTCCACCAGCATTGCTACCAGACATTTACGGGCTAACATGGAAGTGAAAACTGAACTTCAAGTTTGATTCTGTGGTTTGGAACTAAACTTATGATTGGCGGTCGCCGTTTCGGTTATGAGTTATGAGTCAAAAGATATGACACTGTATAAATCCATTACCTGGGACTCCGTGAAGTTGCAGCGTGTTGGAAGCAAGCGAGCTGAGCTGGATAGGCTGTAGACTAGCGTGGACAGGGTGGTCAGGGAGAGAAGCATTGCTTCAAGTTCAGCACACTGCATGCGTACGGAAGCGTATATGTTTGGTACAGTACATGACGAATTGCAACATTTGCTTTCAGGGCCGTGTGATCACCTCTAAAGCGGTAAAGTGTTATAATCTTGCAAGACTGCCTCCAGCGTGCGCCAGCAGAAATAAAAAAAAGGGTACACTGACCTTTTGAAACAGGTTCTCGACAGAAACAGGCTGCATGGTGCTCCCTGTCTGTTTTCTGCTTTCTGTGTTTCCTTGCATGCTCCCTGGGTCCATGCCATGCAAGTCTGACAGGTGGACGGTGGATTGCACCAGTTGCAGCAGATCAAGGGTCTGGTCCGTTAAGCTGGCTGTGTGAAGGCAAGGACCAAAGACAAGAGCGTCCTTGGCACCCAAACTCACATGTTCATTGTGCTTTACAGGCTGCCTGCGCGAGATGTGTGGTGCGTGAGATGTAAGCATGGGAGCAGACGATACTACTGTCAATACTACGAGGCACAATATGAAAATTTTTTAATATACCTACAGAATAGAGGAGGGGAAAGCTGACTGAGTCACTTTTAGGCATGAGATTTATTGTGTTTATCAGCAGAAAGCAGTCATGCGCAGGAGCTCAAATACTAGGGACTAATGTCAAGTTTGAAATGAAGCAATCAACACCTACTTGACAACACATGCAAATTAGAGAACCTCACTCTGCTGACTTCAAAATACGGACGCATGCAATGATTACAGTACAGAGTTAAGGTCACCTGCTTAGCCTGTGACCATCAAAGCAACCATACCTGAAAAAGCAGCTCCTCTACTAAGACATCTGCACGCACCACAACAATTCTTCAGCACATGCATACAACATCCTTGTACATATAGCACGTGCTCACCGTAAGTGCTGCAAATCCATGATAGCAGATGCAAGGCGGCTTGAGACAGGGCTGGAGCTTAGATTTGATTTTGTAGGGGCTGCAGTGGCATCGTCCGTGGCTGCTGCTCTGGACGAGGTACGAGGTGAAGACAACGAAGCTGAAGGTGAAGAGGCGGTGGATGCCGCAGTGGAGCACAGGTGGGGTGGTAGGAGCAAGTCATGCAAATTGTCCACGGCCCTGTCAAACACGAGAAGAACTACAGTTTACTATGTAAGGGTTCGAGGATGGCGCTTAATATGATAGCCGATTCAAACATTTGTAGGGTTGGGTTAGGGTTTATATACACCGTATATGACCGTATATTTGGTGATTTCCCTGCTTACAGACACCGTATATGCACCGTAAACATATGGTTCTGGCCAACCCTAAACAACACTTGCCCTCAAGTTAAGCTTGGAAAAATGTTATAATGCATACGCTGTCTGCAAGTAGCTGCACATGATGCACATAACTTGCTTTCAAGCTTGATTTCCAGTTGTTTGACTGCATGCGTTAGCTGCATTTAGGAGTTCTGCTGCTACTTTGCAGCTGCTTGGTCCATTGAGCTATCACTTAGCAGCATGTTCAACAATGCAGCATGTTCAACAATGCAGTATCTAAAAGCTTTACAATTTATAAAACAGTTACCGTGTTGGGGTGGCCAGGGCAGGCAGCTTGCTGCTCAGCATCGCCCAGAGAGGGCTCAGCAGCGGCTCAGACCCGCTCTGTTGCTTTCTTACTTCATTGTCTGAGAGACTCAAGCCCTCAGGCTTCCTCCTTTGCCTAGTTGCAGGTGTGTGCGGAGGACCAGGTGGGGGTTGCATGGACAGGGCCTGCATGGTAAAATGAGAATACGGTTGGTTTGAACCCTGAAAGATGTACTGTACAACAGGAAGGATCTCATCGCACCTAACTAAAGATTTCGCCCGGGGCATTGATGAAACTGCCAAAATTTGCCTTTATTTGGGATAGGGGGGCGGCTAGAGAGTAACTGCAAAACTATGAAATTGTATTGAATCGTAAGCGTGTTCAGGGAGTAAAGCGGCAAGTTTAGCCTGCAATGGCCGTAGTTTGGTCACAGCAAATTCCTTAGCCCTTCAGGATGTCGAGAAACAATCTCAAAGTACGAGGGGGCGGTTGCTGTAAAATACTTATTTCTTGCGGGGTGGTTGCAGTGTTGTCTGTACATTGTAGAATGTAAAAGTTAGATCAGGGATGTGTCATACGGCGTATTCGTAAAACACTCCTTCTAATATATTATATAATACCGTTTGTTTACGATCACTTCGGAAATCAATTAATTATTTGGCCAGAAAACGAAAATATTTACTAATTCTTGGAGGCCTCTCCGAACTGACTTCGAAGTGATAAATTAATTATTTATAGTGGTTTAGAGGGTGAATATCGAAATGAGCTCCAAGCGCGCCAGTGTGACCCCCCTGGCCGGGTACTTGAAGCCTCCGCCACAGCTTCAGCCATAACAAACAGCAGTAGCAGTGCACAGGCAGCATTCACAGGGGGGCTTTTGAACTCAACAATTTATTCCCAACAGGGCCCTCCTGAAGTGCCCTCGAACTCAAAATATAATCCCCAGACTCCCTCACGAACCGAAATCGAAAACTTTAATATTACTTGAAAGTGTGGTCACAAAGTGATCGTATACGAACGGTATAACCTAATATATTGGAAAAGAATTGGAAACGTTTTGGGTGATTTTGGGGCGAATCGGGTCCATTTTGGGTCAAAAATCGGCACTCCCGAAATTGCCTATAAATACAATTGTATTATACGCATATTCCGTATTAAGGCGTATTTTACCGTAGTGAACGTCCCAGATACCGTATGACACATCCCTGGATTATATTGTTTCAAGGGTGGGGGTCTGTGCCATACATAAAAGATATAAGAAAAACACACCCAGATAACCACAATGCTAATTTCTATGTGTCACTTATCAGGCCAGTTCCAGGTTCTTGTGTAGTACAGGCTTAACATGCATGACTTGAGGGTTTCCTGAGCTTGCTAAATTTATAGAATGTGAATATTGCTTAATTGCTACCTGCATCACAAGCACAAAGCAAGATCTTAGCCAGCCTGCCTTGCTGATCATTCTTGTGACGTCATGGACTGAGAGTTGTGCTACTTCATATTCTTTACTGTATTTTGATAGCCTACTAGCAAGTTGGGAGCGCCATACCTTCATTCGAAGAGCTGCCAGCGACACTTGGTATTTCCTGACATCAATGAGGACCTACAAGTTTGGGAATGAAAAATGTGATAATGGATGCATGATGTTTGAAGGGAACTTGCAAACTTCGTTCCTGGCTTGTTGTTGTTGCAAGACTGTGCACCTGGATCTTACTTGCACAAACCATTGTGGGCACAAGACTTGCCTGCTCACGTACACACAAACAGGTAGAGCACACACCTCTTCTAGCTTCATTGTAGTATCTGCCACCACTGGTGCAGCCACTTCCAAACGCTGTTGCTCGCCCTGGAGCTCAACGGCAAGCTTAGACAGATCCTTGGACCATATGCCTGTGTGAAGTAAGATCGTGATGGACTTACTGATAAGCCTGGGCATTACAAATGTCATTGAAATGATGCACAATTATTTATTGAAAAGTGGTCATCTGAATCCATATCAATCTTATTCTATGAGATATCTCAGAATATGCTGGCATCCGGCAAGTTAAGAATGAGCTGAAACGCAGATACTGGCAAGATGGATATTATTGAGCGTGTGGCCCTGTATCATGATGTCATAGCACCTGGACACATGATGTTCTCTGGCGTAAGAGGCACGTGCTTGTGGGCGGTTCCTCGTGCAAAACCATAGGTCTGTGCCTTTGAGACCTTGTGGACGTCCTCAGCAACCTGCAGAAACTTAGTGACAGTGATCAAGTTGGTGCTAAAGAACGGCGATTTGGGTTCACATACGTCGTTAAGGCGACGCGATAATTAGGTTCATTGGACAGGTGAGTCCCAAGAGGTTGCTTCAGTGAGTCTGAGCCTGGCCTTGAGTAGAAGCAGGTAGCAGTACAATAAATTAACAGATGTGGCATTTGTGTTTGTATCCATGCCATGTGTCTTGGTCTACATTTCGTTTGCATTTTTGTGATAGCCTTTGATAATAAGGAGGCTAACATATGTCTAATGTTGCATTAAAATACACCGAGGCACTACTGTAGCACTCTGACCTTTTTTGCCCTTGTTGATATGCTGCTGCTCAGCTGCTTTAGGTGGGCAATGTGGTGGATGAGCAGATCTTCAGCATGATTCAAATCCTCCAGCGCACTCTCTGCCACTTCAAGCCCCAGGATGAGCGAGTTCAGCTCCCACATTAAAGTGCCCAAGGCCTGCAACATAGAGCACAAGTGCAATTGATGCCATCTTGTTGGCTCTTTTCAGGGCGTCGTAGGGAAGTCTGTAAAAAGCCCGCAGATGAGGATATGAGGAATGACTCCTACTCTGTACAACCTAGTCATTGATGCGTATTGCAATGAATTTGTTGGACACACTCCACGTAGAGATAGAGGCAGTGGCTAGCTGTGGCCGGCTGAGCACTAGTATAGGTGCCTTTCCTTATTTGCCCCCCAGAGAAACTCTGTTGACAACACCGCTGCACCGCTGCTGACAAGCTAATATGTAAACTTCACCAAAGGGGGTCAACGGAGGCCCCAAACAGGGGTACTTTAGAAATGCGAATTGAGTATGGGCAACCAAATTTGCAAATTCTAGACTTAGGACCCAAAGGTGGCTACTCATAACACCTGAGCTTTAGATTTGCAAACATGGGTGCACATGTCTAATTGCCCGCGACGTGAACCCTACTTTTCACTGCCAATCCGCCAGATTTCACCAAATACTGCACCAATCTGGATCATTTTTAAGTAAATGGTGTTCTTTTGATATACAAATATCATTGCAACAAAAAAGGAGTGAAACGACCTGGTAGTTGGTCAGATACTTCACTTTGGCCCATTTCCCTTGCAGAAAATCGACAAAAGGGGTGCCAAAAAGGTGGAAAACCAACCTTCACCAAATATTCTTTTCAAAACCCAGGATGATTTGGTATCATAAAGGAACTCCTCCTGTCTTGTTTTGGGATGAAAAGAGGTCCTGCTTGGGGCGTGGTGGCTTGTTATTTGGAAACTCAGTGCCGAAATTTGAACTGAATTTCTGTCCAGACCACTGGGGTGGTCCTTTTGGCCCCAAACTTCATGAACCATCTAGTTATATCATTCATACATGATTTGTATTAAAAAAGTCACAATTTAGGACACTTGCTCCAATGACCCCCTCTGAGACTTCACGCAAACACCAAGAAGGCTTTCCTACCTCAGCTGTCGATGCCAGCTGAAGTGCGGCTGGCAACACATTGGTTTTGAGCATCTGCTTGTTTACATTCGCCTGGAGCTCGTCCAGCTCAGCAGCGTCCGCACCCTTGTTTGCTGTGGGAAGACGGGAGCAGAGCCGCGCAAGCGTCTTGACAACCTGTATAAAAGAACGATGAAATTATAAAAAGGCCAGTTTGACCGTGTTTGAGTTGGAGTAATCACATGTGCCCTGCCAGGAAGAACACTCCAGTCGCAGCTACACTCCCCATCTCTTGGCAGACCTCCCAGGCTTGTGACTTAAGACCACCGCCAATGCAGGCTTTGTCGCATCTGGCAACCAGGATCAGGCTCTGCCGAGACTGCACTCAATGAGTGGATTAACAATTGCACCAACGGAAAGCCAATTAGTGCACGCCTTACCTGTATAAGCACTGCCAGGTTCGGCCAAGGGCGCGTGCTCGACTGGGCCTGGCACACAGATTCTAGCCGCGGGACAGAAGTTAAGCCGGCTCCTTCCTGGACGTGGTCCATGACAAGCTCAAGTCTGGGTGTTGCCCTCTGGATGTATAGGAGCTGGGCATCGATGGAGCGGAGGCGCGCTTTAAGGAAGCGGACGTGGTGCTTGAGCTCAGCCTTGCCGAGAGAGAGCTCCTTGTATTCTGATCTGATGTCGTGTTCCGTTTGTCTTGAGGCCTGCAGGTGAGGTGAGCCACATGTGAAGGTGGTGTCGGCATCAAGACTTATGTGTGATCTTATACGTTTGAACTGCTGCTGAAACAGCTTTGAGCAATATATCCCAGTAGTGTGCTGGGATCATAAGGTATCTCTGCACTGTGTCCTCACTCTTAAGCTTTCTTGAGGAATAGCTAGGGTTGGGCAGAACCGTGTATGTACACCATATATGACAGTATGTACGGTTATTCCCCTGCTTAAAATGCTGTATATACATATATACATCGTATGTACAAATACATGGTTTTGGCTGAGCAAACAAAGACCAATGGCTTCTCTACTGGACAGAGCCTTCCCTCTCTATGACCTTGTTGTAGCCCTGGGGTAATCCTTCCAGTCTAGCACTTTTGCAGCAAATCATCTTAGCACTAGCTCCCCCATTGTGTCCTTGCTAAACATTAGTTCTTCCTGCTGCAGTAAGTTTCAGGCAAGGCTTTTATGGTGTGATCACATTTGCATGTGTAGCTCACAACAACATTTCACCCTTAAGAGAGCGAGGATTTGCAAAAAAAGCATACAATTGATGCATGAAGTCTTTACAAACGAGTACCAATTAGCAGTATTACCATAAAACACATGGGTTATGATATGGGGCCCAATGCAATTGCCACATGGTATTTAGAGCTTGCCTTGGTGTGCCTCAAGCGATGAAGCTCCTCCCGGTATATTTCCAATTTCTGCCTTGCATCTTCGAGCTCGGCCTCAATACCAGACATCTGGTACCTACAAATTGCAGAGAAAGAGCACATGCATAGCTCTTATTGCTACGTACATGACTGGTGTCAAATACATACATACATACATACATACATACATACATACATACATACATACATACATACATACATACATACATACATACATACATACATACATACATACATACATATATCTCTCCC
>Ga0307948_1001040_pt1 | contig 19341 bp, 25 predicted proteins | sample OrgLakmetagen280_FD_201824 | JGI IMG/M metagenome (GOLD analysis project Ga0307948, IMG submission 201824) | Saline water microbial communities from Organic Lake, Antarctica - #280 | ecosystem: Environmental > Aquatic > Non-marine Saline and Alkaline > Saline | place: Antarctica: Organic Lake...
TCTGTCCAGACCACTGGGGTGGTCCTTTTGGCCCCAAACTTCATGAACCATCTAGTTATATCATTCAAACATGATTTGTATCAAAAAAGTCACATTTCAGGACATTTGCTCCGTTGATCTCCTCTGCCATATTATGACCTTTTATAATCATATTCCTCATTTTAGTGTGTTGGCAACCAGAAAGTATGTGAACTTACCTTAAGGGAGGGGGTAACAGTTTATAGCAGCTGACTTACCAGGTGCATGCGGGATTAAAAACACGTTCTCGCTCTTGCGCCAAATTAAAGGCAAATAACACTGAACACGCTGGCACTACCCCACATGAAAGTTGAAGACACGCATCAAAATAGACGTGAAGCGCACTCCTGCTGCTGCCTTACCTGCAGGCCTGCAGGCGGCCCGGCATGTATATACATTAGGTAGCCAGTAACTAGGGTAACGAGTGTACAGCGGCCAAGGGGTTGCACACATCTACTCAAGCTGAACAAAATACACTCTCTTGTTTGTTATTAAGGAACAATGTGTAAGCCTAGGATGGATGATTGTCATCCTAGTCAGACTGCGGTCTATGAGCAAGGTTCTATGAGATTAAGGGTACGCATCCGTCCTTTTTACCCCTTACCCCGTCTGCCTCGGGAGCCATTTTAATACGACGTGCAGTTCCTTCTTTCTTTTCTTTTCTATTCAGCTCAACGCCCTGCTTGGACGCCCCGTGCATGAGGATTGTAAACTTGAGCACTTTCATGCTGCCCTTTCCCACTCCACACCCAATCTGCTGCAAGCTCCCCAATCTGCCACGGACTCGCCACGGCAAAAGAACGAAAGACTGGCTTTTTTGGGTGATGCAGTGAGTAGAGTGGCAAACTTATTTCATCGCTAACAGCTTATGACTGCTTGTATTATGCCTGCATGTGCACGGTATTGACTTGAAGATGCAACTGTTCTCTTTGCTTTTTACGACGGTCATGGTGAATACGGGCAAAGTATGCAGGCTTGTCAGGCAGAGTGATGCGGCATTTGTTTCTGCGTGCTCTCTACTACATCTGTTGCTAGCATTTTACCCTTGTATAACATGGTACTTGATATGACAGAGCATGTCTGCAATCACACCTCGTCATGCAGTGTGTAAGGCTCGTTATACGAGAGCACGTGTTTCACAGTCTAGGAGCGGCGGCTAGTAAGGGGGAACTCTCACAGGCAGGTAGGTGGGCATTCTGCTATTACAAAGGGGGCAATGACGTTGGGAGATGTTATTAAGGTTTCCCATTTATTGCATTTAGACCTAGCAATAATACGCTGGTGCTGCAGCTGAGCCCTTAAAATTTCGGAAAATGCCGAGTCCTAAACAAGTAGTAGGAATTGGTGAGCCGATCAAGCGTGCTTGTTGCTTCCTGTTTGTTTGAGTGAAAAGTTTTCATGTGGTCGGTACCTGTGTATGATCAATTCCTGATAAGTATGGAAACCTACTGTACCTGGGATCCACTTGCATTCCATGCTCTACAGTTGAGTCAAAGTGTTCTTGAACAGTTTTCTTTCCTAATCATTGCCGGATCTCCGTTCACACCATGTCCGTTTACTTTTTACTTTAGTTGAGTATGGTTTGCATTGGACAATGATAATGCTCAAACCTTTCTTCTGTCATTGTTGCTCATGCTAGCGATCAAACTAGAGCAGGCGCCGGCACAGAAGAAGCTGTTTGTAGCCGCTGGGCTTCCAAGCTGGATGCGCCCCTACTTTGAAACAGAGAGCGTCCAGGCCACTTGCTTCGGGCTTTTGTTGGAGCCATTTATCTTGACGCAGGTGAGGAGCTTTTCCTTTTGTCTTGCTTTGTAAAGGAACAGGAAATATAGGAAATGGTCCCGACAAAAAAAGCACATCGATATTTGGCACTATTTCCGCCAATAGCTGTAACGCTTTTTTTCCACGTCATACTAATGTTTCAGTGGATGACATTCCCGCAACGTATGATGCTCATCGCCTTTTTCGGTAATCCTGTGGTAACGATGGTGTCTCTTATCTTGTTGCAGGAGGTGGTGGAGAGGGTTTAGCTGCCGTACAAGCATGGTTAATCCCTCTGATCCTAAGTATCAAAGGCCAAGGCCAAGATGATGACACCCCTAACCCACCACCAACAGCACTTATCTCGGAGCCGGTACCAGCTCTACACGAGATATGCATGTCGCGGTGGGGCCAGCCTCCTTCTTGGGAGACGGTGGGAGAAGATTCGAATTTGGGAGATCACCTTAAGGTCTGTTTTCTTTTTGATGGCCATTCTTTGTTGCGTCTGAGGAAGGAAACATGCAATCTGCATTTTTGCAGGCATGTTCCTGGGAAAGGTTCCTGGTAGTGTTGCAGCGGTCCAAATGTTGTAGCCACTTTTGCGGGTCGTCGGCAAATATTACACTCATGTACCAAAATGATGCATCTATACACTAATGTACCAAAATGGCATAGGTATATATATATAAATATATATATATACATCTTTAAATTTTATAACAAACAAGTCTCAAGCTGGCATGAAATAATTGACTGTGCACTTTACGACTCTGCAATCTACCCAACTTGCCCTTTTCATCATCAGCATACACTGCACGCGCAGTCCAAGAAGCCTGTGAAAATAAAACAAAGAATGCATTGAAAGTGGCATGAAAGCCTTTGTCGTCGTAATGCCTTTCGCTCAGGTATGAGAAGCATTTAGGCGTATTGCAAAAACTAAAGGCACCACTATCCAATGGCCACCAACCCTGGCCTTACATCTGTGTGCATGCAGGTCTTCACTGTGCGCGTTCTTGTGCCCCAAGGACAACAGTGGTTGCAAGCAGGCATTGGCCAAGGGAGTAGCAAGAGGGAAGCCAAACAGCAAGCAGCAAAGCAGGCGCTCCAAGAATATTTTAAAATGATGTGAGGAGGATGTGAGGATGGCGCTTGTACATAGAAAGTCATTGCAACTTTGGATTTTGACCAACATCTGGTGTCAGTCATTTACTTGCCCTCAAACACAATTTGTTTTATTTGTGCTGTAGTAAATGTACATGTACATGTAGTTGCTTCCACATAAATAGTTACAAGATGCAATCCCCAATCCACTTTAATTAAATGTCCATTATTTAAATCCCACTTTTACTGCTAAGATCAAGATTTTGCTATCACAAATTTCGAAGTATGTTAACTTCAGATTAGGCAATAATTCACGGTACCCTTCAGCATAACATTATAGTATTTGTCCTCTGTTTGTTTTGGCATCTTAGCTCGTTCTTCACGCATTATTTCACGCTTTTAAAAATGACGTAGACGATGTGTATTCAAAAATGCACTGACAGTGACTCCATCTTGAATAATAAAAAGCCACCTCTGTACCGTACAGCATCAATGAGGCTGTCACTAGCCTGAGGTTGCATGCCTTGTCCTTTTTGTCATTGGAAGTTGAATATCACTGTGATGAATGAAATAACACAGACCGCTCAAACCTGTCACGCCCAATTGTTGGCAGTGACGATCTGTGTGAATTGGTTATTTGGTTTTTCAGTTGAGGTTATTTTACCTAGTCTCGTTTACTAAGCTGGTTGGTTGTTGTGCTGAATCTTATACTTTGCAGTGACAATGATTTGCTATATGACAAACCAAACCAGCTTTTGCACAAGTGTTCTTCACCAAAGCGTCTGGAACACCAAAGGCAGAATCTACCTCAATGCCCACAATAAAGATTGGCTAAAAGAGTTTGCTATAGAAATCACTGAGGCAAAAAGGAAAGTCAAAAATATATACAACCATCCCTATATTAATGCTCTTGGCACTGGAAAGAACTCAGGCCTCAGAACATGGGAACAAAAATGGGAACAAATGCCATAATTTGCACTGACCACCCCCAAAGTTCTGACAAAGCGACCCAACAAATGCACATGTATAACCTCTCAGCTCTGTTAGCTCTAGCCCAAGCCTAAACCGTAAGGTAAAAGATTGGCGGGACTGGACCCATATACCGATGGCAGTCTTAAAAAACACGAAGATGGGCAAGACACAGGATCAGGTGCAGAGCTAGCAGCTGAAGCAGCTGCAATCATACACGGCTATTCCCACATAGCTACAGACGGCCTTAATTCAGTGCACGAAACAAATAAGCAGCTCTCACACCCAAATCTTCACCGCTTTGATGGAGACAAATCTTCACCGCTTTGATGGAGACAAGACCTTCCCTTGCACTTTTATTCCCTTCTTGCAGGCCCGGCTGCCAGTACACCATAGCTCTAGCAAAGGAGTGCCCCCGCATGTTACCTATAAGTAAAATGTAGAAAAGAGATAAGAGGATGTGAACTTCAATCATCAAAGGAAAAAAACACGTCACCGTAACGTACATGCTCATCCCGCCAGCAGCGCCGTCAACGTAGATCACCACACAACTCAGCAATGAATGCCAGACACCACTGTAGCCTGTCGGTCACCTTGTTATCAATTGTCACAACAAGCGTCACGCATGCTCTCAAGTCCTTCAGCTCACTATCTTCACGGTCAATTTTATAAACATTAGAGCACCAAGGAGCGTCTGTCTCCCTGTTGTCACGCACATGATTGATTGTGTTGCATTCTCCAGAGCAAAAAGGCCATCACGTATTTTTTTGGAACTGCGTTCCGTGCACATGTACTGGATCCAATCCAGTAACCGTTTCATTCGGGCAAAACTTTAGAGTGCTCTTGTTTTCAGACCGAGGGAGCCACAGGTTGGAGGGTAGAGGAAATTTTACAACAGAATCCAGCAAAGCAGACGGAGGCAGCAGCCATCGTGGGGTGTATTTTTTGGAATGACATCAGATCCGCAAAGACATCAGATCCGCAATAAAGATCATACAGATGAGACGAGACATTGAACACAACCCCCAAAAATATCTGAGCATCACTACTGGTGGTGTGCAGACTTCTACCTCCCAACCACTTGATCCCAACCGCCTGAAAAGCTTCTCCTACCTTTATTCTCCAGGTGGGATGTTCCTGATGGCGTATTACATAGGTCTAGGGGAGGTAGCAAACTCCCTACTACGAGGTTGAAACGTTAAAACGAACTAAAAGCTGATAAATAAAAAGGGAGCAAGAGAGGCAGGCTGAAAGAGACAAAAAGAAATTAGGGGGGACAACCAGGTTGATGAGAAAAAGGGCAAAACGTATACGAGAAGGTCAAGCACGGGAAAGAAAGAAAGAAGGAAAGCCTGCGTACTTTGGTGCCTACACAAAAAGAAAAGGTTCAGGAAGACTAGTAAAGAGTAAAAGTGCAACGGGCCGAGGGCAAGTCTAGCTACACCACCGCGAGGCACTCAACATAAAAACTAGGGACGTTAAGAGTTGTCCAGGATAAAAGCAGCTAAGCCATTGTGATGACTGGTGCGCCCAACCCAAGAAAAAAAAGAGTCCCCTACAGAAACGCAGCTGCGACAGCATGTCATTCTCAGCATTACGAGCCCATACTAGGGAGACAAAAAAGGAGTACAGTGAGCTATAGGTCTAGATAACAAGAGTCGGGTTGTTCTACCAAAAGCTGAGAGCAGGGGAAAGCAGGCCGACCTATACCTAGATCAAGGCGGCAGACATGCTAGGAAGGGAGCTGCAGTGAAACATCTAAGGAGCTGTTTGGCCTGGCATACACAAAGGGGTGAACCTGGCCTAGGTCAGTAAAACTGGAGACACTACCTTGGGAGGCTGCAAAGCCTTTTTAGGCTGCGAGGAGAAGATCAACTGCCCTAGTTTCTACTACTGCGGGCTCTAAGCCTGTCCTGGCTAGCATGCTAAACAACATACCCCTAAAACCAAATGCACTATTATATTATTATGAAGTTCATAACAGAAAGACTGTACAATCAAGAATATGCAGTATGAGTTAAACGCTCGCTAAGCCTAACTTTCCCCTTGTGCCCTCAACAAGACAGTACCCTGCATATCCTTTCTGAATGCCAACACACGCAAATAAGAAATATGATCACTGAGAGACACAACTTAGCATGCAACATGATCTTCAAAGCCATCAGCAAGACAGGCTCCCTAGGATCTTGCTTTGTCTGCATGGATATAGGTAGCCGCGAACGGCTGGCTATGCAAAATCTTTGATTCCCAATACAGCTGAAACTAGGATTAAACCATAGTGGTTCTTCCCGCCCCGCTTCTCAGACAAAAACAGGTTTACCTCCGAGCCGTTCGAATGCTGTACTGGTTGCTCCCATCTTCACGGAAGCAAAAAATCAACAGACTGCTAGTAATAGAGGGGGGGTGGATTCTTCGGAGTGGCAGGTGACCGGGATCTCATCAACAGCTCCGCCAGCAACCACAGAACAACCATCCCCAGAGAGCACCGTCCCAAAGTTTTTGCCAGACGTCAACGCGACATTCACCTCATCGAGACATAATTCTGGAGGTCACTCGACCACAGAACCAGCTGAGCGCCGTGCAGGAACAGCATAAAGGCCTGTGCTCCATCCTTCAAGGAGCCTCCGTTAACCCCCACATTATCCTTTTGGGAGCGGGCGGCACCATCTACAACAATCACACGCTGGGGCCTTTTAAAGAGCTGGGTCTTGATTCCCAAAGAGTTAAGAAACTTGTTTCCAAGCTTCATGTTCATTCTGTCAATTACGCTGCCAAACTTGTCCACACGGGACGTGCCCTTTCCAGCACTGTTATCGACTCTCATCAGGAGAAGGTTTCAGATCAAGCCTGCAACCCTCCTGATCCCCATTGATCTTTTTCTTTCTCTTTTGTGGAGGAGTTTTATGGCACCCGGTACCAAAGTGGCTCCTTTTCCTTAAATAATGTGGGGAGCGGTTTTTCACTGCCTGCGTAGTTTTTCTTTTTTCTCTTTTTACATTGCCATACGAAAATTGATCAAGCTTTATTTATGATACATGTTCATTCATGGCATGCGCCTCTCGTGTAAGAACATGTTAGGTATGCAAACTGCCTCTTCCTGGCCCAGCTCCATTGATAGTACCACCTTCAGGTCCGTCACTACACAGCTTGAGTTACGTGCATCAGAGAGTGAGGAGTCGGACAAAAAGCTGAAAGTGTGTGCCTTCAAACCCCTCTTCTCCAGCCAATTCAAGGCCAGAAAGTCCGCCAAGGGGTGTGCGCCTGCAGCGCTTGTCCTGTTTTCTTGCCTTGTAAAGGCAGTACTGTCATTGGCGGCAGCACCAACTTTATTGAGTTGGAAGGTGTCCGCATGCAGCCAGGCTGATGAGCCTGCATTGCGAGTATGAGGTTGATAACAGGCGTCTATGTAAGTGTAATCAAGACCAAGTGTTCTTCAGCGCTTTGTTGAGCATCGAGTGCGTATTACAGCTGCGGCTTTGCAGAAACACTTGTGCCAATCAAACACCCAACCTTCACTTTATTACCCTCAAGCACAGAATTGGATGCCTGTTGATACAAGCGTGCCTTCAAGACCATGCCCCTTCACACACACACACACACACACACACACACACACACACACAAAAGCTGCTCAGCTTGCCGTGGCATTATCGCATAGGGCACTCACTTTTGGCACAAGAAGAAACTCACCATTGTCGCCCACACCGCACGCAGCCCCCCCCATTGCCAAGTGCACCTCAACGCTTGTTGACGCAGCAGGGCCGGTATCAGCACTGTTGGCTTTGCGATCGTTGCCGGTAGTGGAACTGCTCGTAGTAGGAGGCACCGTGACCAAGCTGATGGCGGCAAGGCGTGACGCCTCAACACGGCCAGGCACAAAGAACTGCATCGCCGTGGTGATGAATTTGCTGCCTGCAGGTGTATTTGGAAACATCAGTGCAGAAGGACACCTAGCTGTGATACTGCCTGCCTCTGCTCCTGTCGCTGGTGCTGCAGCAGAATTGCTAATGAGGGAGTCTGGGTCTGTGATCTGGCGTGAGACTCGAGGGTGTAAAACAGGCTGGAATGGGCGGAAGAGGCGGTGCAGAAGTGCATGGACACGGAGCAGCAGCACTGGCCATTCCTCGCCCTTGCGGGGAGCGTACACTGCTGTGGGGCTGTGACTGGTGAGGCGTAAGGGGACGAGGGGGCCTGCTAGTGCAGACAGCACTGCTGCTGGGTCCGTGGGGAGGTGTTTGAAGGCGGCAGCAAGGGGGCACTCTTGTGAGTTGTTCGACACAGGGTGGAGGGAGCCACACACAGGACAGGCTGCTGTGGCATGATGGGAGGGGTGGCGGTGTTCATGCTTGTGCATGTGAGCCTCGGGGTGATGGGTGCTGCTGTTCGTGTCTGCGTTGGCTCGTGTAACGGTTTGGAGTATGCCTTCCAGCAGCCGCACCTGTGTGTGCATTTGTGTGTGTTTTTGTGTGTAGGTATGTTTGTGCTACACAAAATTTGATCAGCATTTTGATCACAGTTTTGTATCACATACATGAGGCTTTTCTGAACGATGGTTTTCAGACGAGTAGAGATAAGAGCAGAACAAAAGGAAAGTCGGCTGTCCATGGGTGCTGAGACCACAACGCAAGTAAACATCTAGCATGTCCATGAAAAAACAACAAATAGAGATCAAGAAAAACACGTGGATTTGCCTCTCCTCCCTTTGCGGTGCGACACAATCAAGTGCCTAAAGCCGACCCTTGCCAGGTACTAAGAAAAAACTACGCAGGCAGTGAAAACCACTCCCACATTAATTAAGGAAAAGGGGCCACTTTGGTACCGAATACTGTTAAGCTCCTCCACCGCGAAAAGGAAAGGAAAAATTAATGGGGATCAGGAGATTTGCAGGCTTGGCCTGAAACCGCTCCTGATTAGAGTTGATAACAGTACTGGAAAGGGCACGTCTAATATGGACAAGTTTAGCATGGGCAAGTTTAGCAGCAAAGAAGCCAGGTACTAAAGCTTTAGAATACAAAATAATGCAGGGTGCACAGCTTGAAAACATAATAGGCAGAATGTCACCTTGTCATTCAGCTCGTCCAGGTAACCCTGGGGTGGTGCATGGCCGAGGAGATTTGATGCACGCAAGGAAGGGAGCTCAGCATCAGTGATGTGGCTAATCTGGCTGCCCATTTCCTGCAGCTGTGCTGCAAAGCGTGACTCTAGAGTGGCAGAGGGTGCTGCCTGCGCACAAGTTTTACGTAGGACGCACACATGAGTAAGTCAGTAGCTCAAAAGGAAATCAAAGAAGCAGGGTGTCAAAATTTCTGATGAGTGGGTCAAACAGAAACCGCATCACAAGAAGGCCTGCACTTCAAAAAACCACAGCTTCAAAGGGTGGCCTGGCCTACCAACACCAGCTGGCACGCCACAAAAACAGCAGTGCAACCTTTTGTGCGGAAGCTTATTACTCGTTGATGCATCTGGGCAGATCAATGGAGACCTTTCTTTATTTTGCGCTGCTATTGTGACGGCTTATGAAATATGAAGCACGTGGGTAGATGGAACTTTCCTGCAAGTATACACATCTTTTAGCCATACCGAGCAATGGACTTCACCTGCTGCATACTGTTGCGGAGAAGCATAGTGCTGGCAAGGAAAAGCACAAGCAAGCACAGGCCGACACAAATGGGCTGCTGAACGGCCTGTCGTGTTGTGACATTGAAGTGCTGCAGGCGGGTGAGGAGAGCTGATGGCGGCTTGTTTTCATCGCATTCCTCTTCCTCTTCCTCCTCCTCCTCCTCCTCCTCCTCCTGCAAATCATCAATCAGGTGGCGTAACTCTAACGCCCAGTTGAGAGTTGGAATTGGCACACTAGTTCAGCCATGAGTGCCAGCCAGTGTGCCAATAGCACTGAAGATATCATGATACCTATTAGTATTAGTGATTAGTGATTAGTGTGTTTGTAGTGTAGGCCGTGAAGGAGGGCGAGGCTGCGATACGTCTTGCTGTGCAAAATGTTAATTTCAATGGGTATGCTCGGCATAATGTTTGGTGCGTGACAGAAATGCTTTTGTGGGGTAAATTTAGCCAAATTTTAGAAACGGTGTAATTGTATTGTAGCTGCTAAAGCTGAAATCGGGCCCATATGCCACATGCCCCAACAAAACCTACAGACATATCCTCTATAGCTAGTTAGATCTTTGCACTGAGCCTTTTAGAGGGGGGTGCACCTTTCTGGTGCCTTGTGCTCGTGCTACCCTCTTTCCAGAACGAAACCAAAAGGACAGAGAGCCTGTCGATACATATGCCTATATAGATATATCAGCATCCTGAGCTGGTGTTAAATCTGAAATCAAGAATTCGATGGGCCCCGAGGGGGGCTTTTTAAACTGGGCATATAATGCATTATGAGCGTTCAAACGCTTTAGTAGCGTAGGTACCCAGGCCTCAGTTTCCAGACTTTGTCTACCCCTGTCTTTCTAGCCTCCATCTCGCGACGCCTAGTTTCCAAGAATTTTTCTTGCCGGGTTCTAATGTCCTCAATTTCAATTGCGGGGAGCGCATCCTTTAAGGGGGCTCTGCTAAGCGCTAACCTATCTATGGTCCCCGTTAGCACTAAGCTGGCGTGCGAAGCCCGCCTTATGATCCAATTAACTTGTTCCGGTCGCCCCCCTTGTTTCTTCGCCCAGCCAGGCTACCTTTTATACCCCTTGTTTTTTCGCCCAGCCAGGCTACCCTTTATACCCCTTGCTATCTTTCTTCGCCCAGCCAGGCTACCCTTTATACCCCTTGTTTTTATAGAACACCTGGTTGCCTCTCCTGCTTTCGTTTTTCTCCCAGCCTGCCTCTCCTTTCTTCTTTGTCTCATTATTTCTCGTTATTCAGCCTCATAGTAGGGATTTTGCTATCTCCCTTTGACCTATCTACACGCCCAAAGCTAAAATCATTTTCAGAGCTCATCTGATTATTGCTAACATACGCAGGTCCAGGAGCCGGCTTCTACTCACCCTACATACGACAGAATCATCCCTGTCCTTGCGGTCCTGGCCCTGCTCCTTTTTGTAGTGGCTCTGGTCATGGTCATGCACCTGCTTCTGCTCTGCCCCGGAATTCAAGACAGGCTGGCTCTGCAGCACCGTCACAAAGGGCTGCTGCTGGCTGTCGTCTCTGTGCTGCTGCCTTTCTGTGGCCTCATTGTCTGGCACTATTCTCTGGCCTGAGAAGGCTCCTGCCAGTCAGTCAAAAATAAATATAGACAAGCCGCTATGAAGTGGAAGTGGAAGCAAGGGCGAAAGGCTTTCTGATCCTGCGGCTGCTACCCGAAAAACACTGCCCCTGTGAACAAAGCATTCACCTGCGACGCCACCAGAGATGCGCTTTGCGATGTCAAATGCAGGTTGCAAGTGCTTGGCATAACCTTCTGCAGGCGCAGCCTCTGTGTTTTTCTGTTTCCTCCCCCCTTTCTTTTTCGTCGGCTGCTTTTCCATTCCTCAGAAAATTATAATTAAACTAAAATGAAACAACTTCAATTCGTCTGTCGTTTAAAGATCAAATTCAAAATTTCGACCTGGCCTCAAATTCGAATAAATTAATACGTGTAATAGAAATGAAATTAAATAGTGATGATATCGAAAGTAAAGCTCGCGAGCAGTGACGAGGAGAGAAAAAGTAAAAAAGAGCTTGACTGCTGCCACGTAGGCCAGAAAAAAGGCTACAACTATAATGCTAAACGCTGTGGGTACAACCATTGCTCAACGACAAAATAGAACAATTAACGTTTACGTACATGCCACTAGTCTCTTAGAGGCGTCAAGATGTTTACACTTAGCTCTGTGCCAGAACAATTTCATATCGTACAGTCCAAATACTGTTGAATACTCCTTTGCTCATTATTAAAACGTTCCCAACGTATGTCAGCTTTTATTATCTGTTAGCAGTAGTTTCTGTAGAGATGAAAGGCTGTGTTGCAAGGACGCCATCTGCCGAAGGATTATGTCAGGGTGCACATTCACAAGAGCCCCGCACGCCGCTGCTACGGCCAGCACATCAGGATGCATCGTTTCTGATTGGAATATGTATGCAGGGATGCCGGTATAATGATCAGGTTGGCTGTGCACCCCTTGGCTGCTGCTAGAGTCCAAAGAATAAGTGGGGGGCTGCCGTTGCTGCATCTCTGTCACCTCATCGTCGCCTGCATCAGGGGGCTGCCTGCGCAAACTTTCAGGCTGACCAGGGTCGGACTGCTCGCTGCTGGCCAGCTGCTCTAGAAAGCTGCTGACGCCCTTAAGAGCGGGAGGCACCGTCACTTCAGAAAACACGACCTCTTTGCAGTACTGCAGGTAAGAGGTTAGCTCAGAACTACGCAGCCGGCAAGCCTGAGGATCAGAAGATGTCAGTAAAATGTGTGAAATTTGCCGACATATGAGCACTATGGTGAAGTGAGTTCTAAGCTTCTGCAGCCGGCAGCCTGAGGGTAACACAGCGACTCTGAATCCATGTGTGTGTGTGTGTGTGTGTCAGTAAACTGTGATGAAGTTTAAAACATGTGCAGGCAAGGAAAGTGTAGCGAGCTGAAATGAAAGAAAAGTGCTTGATATACCAGTGCATGACATCTAACATCTGTATGAGGCAACAAGTCGAAGTCTGAACGATTATCCCCCTGGAAAGCGTCTTTCCCAGCAGGCAATCTACCAACGTGCTTGCAGCGTACAACAAAAGTACACATTGCACTCCACACCCACCTCAGAGACTGAAGTAGGGTAGCTGTGTGGCCGTGTGTGCTCCTGCATACGTGCTTGCGCCCATGCAAGCCACCCGCTAGCTTGGATAGAGCCTGTCCGCCTAGCTGTGTCTTCCTCTACAGATGTCTGTGCTTGTATTGCCTTCATGTCGTCTCTGTGTGAGGGTAGCTCACGCTTTTGCTGTTGCTGTTGCTGCTGCCGCTGTGGTTGCAGTTTTTTATGCTGCTCCTGCTGCTCGACAGTCCTCAGCATCATGGCAGATCTAGACGGAGGCAGGTTCAATTCTGTACAAGCACCAGGCGGCCAATGCGTACCATCCTGGGTCTGGCTTCTGTGGGCTGAGGAGGAGAGAGGACGAGAGGGTTTGGAACCCGGAAGGTCTGATGCAGAAGATGGCACATTTGAAAAGGCCGAGGTGGAAGTAGGCGGGGGGGGCAGCTCTGCAAAATGGGTGGCGTTGTGCTCGCTGCCGTCCAGACCATAGCACAGCCAGGTTGCTGTGGCTGTCACTGAAACAACGAGGCAGTAGGGATGGTGGCTGGAGTTGATGGACAGGGGAGAGAGCAGAGGGGAGTCCTGGAGGAGCAGGTCATGCAGCTCCACAGCTACAAGGAACACCTCCTACAGGACGGGCATTTGTGAGTGTGTGTGATTGTATGCGTGTACATGAGCAGGGATTATTTGCATCATGCATAAGAAATGAGTGGCTCTGAGCTTTGATGTTTGCATGGCAAATGGGGTTATTCAGGAGGAGCGAGGCAGACCAGGAATTCTTAATTTAGATATCGGGATTGTGTTTTCTGGCCCCCCCTTACGTACACCAATTTCACTCTTATATACATCGTCGTGACGACACCATAACACACGGCCTGCACACACTAGAGCAAGAGTGTCTAGACAAAACTGCAAGAGGAAAAAACAAGCGCAAAGAAGGAAAGATGCGGACCAGAAAAGCACGCTTGGGCACAACTCAACGTAGAGCACACGCCCCTCAGAACATCAGTGTAAGCAGTACCAGCAGTCTTTTTACAACTTCACGATATGCACGAATGCTCACACACTTGCATAGTCACGAGCATGTAGTACAAGTAATATACACCATAAGGCAATTCACAGGAGACAGAAATGCTACAGCATGCACTTTAATCTGCCCCACAGACGCAACTCCACATCAGTACAACACAGCCACCACACCCCTTCATTACAAAGGCCACACAAAAGCACTTCCACACATGCGCAGTAGAGTCATACACTTCATTGCGTTCACCCACACTGAACCCCCCAGATGCACACATGCACACTGACATGCACAACACACAGGCATCAAAACAAAGTACACACACACCTCCGGCAGGGCCAGTTCACAGCATGCCTTATACAGCAGGAGCGGCGCATTCACGTTAGGCAGCTGCAGCCCCAGCATGCTTGACAGCTCCACAGCAGCGACCAATAGGCTGGCCGCGGACAAATGACCGGACGGGTGCAGCAAGGCATACAGGGGGGCTGCGATCAAGGGGTTCAAGGCTCTGAGCACATTACTGCACCTGCAGTCACATTTGTATTTGCTGTTCGTTGTGATAAGGCAATTAGTAGCAGACTTTATGCGTGACTTTAATGCTGAAAAGGAAAAAATTTCCCTAGGCCTAATTCGGCAAAGCACCTGAGAGCACCTGAGAGCATGGACTGTATTAATTCATAGTACGGTCTATGTGGTTGGAACAGGCACTCGGCATGTGGCAGCAAGAATTACAGTGCACGTCACATGCGTGCGCACGTGCACGTGCACGCACACACCCACACAAGCACGCATACACGCACACACACACGGAAGCATACACGCATACATGCAAGCACATATACACACACAGGCACGAACACGCGCACACATGCAAGCACATACACGCGCAAACGCGTGCACAAACACGCGCACACATGCAAGCATACAAACGCACACGCACAAACACGCACACACATGCACTCTTACTTTGAGGTGGCATCCAGAAACGGCAGCTGACCATCCAATGCCCATCTCAGGATGTCAAAGGGGGTGACTGGCTGCCTCAAAATGATGCAAGCAAGGATACATATGGACAGTGTTGTCTGCAGGCTGATGTCCTGGAGGACAAAGACAGGCCAAAAGAAGACGTGAGGTAAATGATGGGGTGGTGGAGGAGTGGCATGAGGCGGACATAGGTAGGGCATCATAAGCATCATAAAATAGGGAGGGAGAGAGTGATTATGACGGATGGTGTAGCATCATAAAATAGGGAGGGAGAGAGTGATTATGACGGATGGTGTAGGGCGTCATAGATTGATTTAGAAAAGATATATAGTTTGGTGCTTTAAAGGCAGGGACATTGCTCGTGATGTAGAGACTGGTTGACACACATGGTATTGTGCGTCATAGATTCAATGAACTGTTGTTTTTGTATTTAATTTGGTGTTTCTGGATGGTGATCATTGGACGGCTTGGTGGTTACTGAAGGCAGGGACGTTGGTGAGTAAAGAGATAGGAAAGTGGTAAGGAATATATTGCCAAAATAGTATTTTTCTGGCTCATGACTCATGATATATCCGTTACAAACAACAAGAACGTTACAGTGGCTTGTTAGAATCGGCAGAACATTGAACACACTCAGGTTGCACACCCAGTCACGATCCTCTTCTTGTCCCTTTCAGCAATGGAACATTTTACGGCACTACAAAGTTCAGCCTTGCCCCCTTGCGACACTCAACCTCTCAATCCACGACTCTTATCTTTTCTACCTAAACAGCTAGCTTTTCTACCTAAACGGCTATCTTTTCTACCTAACCAGCAAAATCATTCTCTTTAGGGAGAGTGTTCTTATTCATACCATTGTCTTCTGTCATCAAGTTGCAACCTCCTCTCCCGTCTTCCTATGTAACCATAGCTTGTTTACCACTTCTCATTCCATCTCGTCCCTGCCACGTTGTACATTCATCTCTTAACCCAAGCCCCATCTACCTAAGCAGCACATTCAATACAAAGCAGTACTGGACATCATCTACAGTCTACCACTTACTGCAGAGAACGAGTTCTGGACAGGCTTTTTTTGGATGACGGACAGCACCAACTTCTTATCCATCTGCTGCTGATCCAAATCCCTGCGTGCCTGCGAGCGTCATCCCAGCGCAAATAGTCTAAATGATCTGTATGAGCTGCAGTTAGATTAGACAGTAATTGAAGTGGCGTTGGGGAATGCTTAGATTTAATTCCCATTGTGCCTCTAGGCAGTGGGTTTGGATGTAAGCTGTACCAACACAAGATGAAGGTGGAATGTGTACTAGCTGAGTATAATTCCCAGAGTGCCTGCAAGGTTCACACAAGCAAATTACTATAACAGGTATATTAAATGCATAGCTATTTAAATCGTGCTTATAACATGCAGATGGTTATAACAAGTGAATTTGGAAACGTGCAGCGTGCAGGAAAGGGATATCCCTACATGCCTGCAGCAAGGGCGTGGAGTGAATGCAGCCCCGCTTTCTTTATAAAGAATAAATATGATGGCCAAACAATCCTTGCTAATTTGCTGTGCGTGCATGTAGGTGCCTTACAGTCACGTCAGGGTTAGGGAACGGATTACAAATGTTTCTGCTGGCACAAAGAGCCGTGCCACTCTATAGGCCCCCTGGCGTTGTAGAACAGCACAGGCATGGTAATATATTCTCTATTGCACATCCCTCTAATGCCTGTCTTAAAATAAGCCTTCGAGCAGCTGCCAGGAGAACCCAGGCAGCAGGCAGGCAACCTGATACAGATGCCCTGCATGCTCAATGAATGCTGCACAAAAACCTCATTCCTTCTTGCCCCTCACACACACATCACTTAGTAGCCAGTTCTACAAACTCAAACAGCATGTGCAGGAGACCTAAAGGAAGCGCATCCCCCACCGTATTACACACACACCCTGCTTCTCAGCGCCCGTTTTTTCAGAACGATGCCTGGTCTCTGACAGCCGGAGATGATGAACTCGGAGCGCGCAGGCACTCCTGCATCGGTATCCGCATCTTCATCAGCAGGTTCATCGTTATTGCCCTCTACGTCACTGCAAGGCGAGCATCATTATTGTGTGAGCGCTACAACGCATTACTTGCGTGCAGCTTATTGTAAATTCATTCCTGTCGATTACAGCTACCATTTCAGCATTACAGCAGGCGCCAGGCGTGTAGTTGTTAGACAACTCAGAAGGAGAGAGACTTAGAAATGTATAAGCAGGAAGTGTCAAAACAATGTCAATTCTTAATTGTCATCAATCGCGTTAGCAGCCCTGTGTAGGCTATGCCTCGCGAGTAATTTGCGTCAACTGCATCATTGCAACACTTGTGACATATATACATACTTGCCTGGCCACACAAACATTCTAGTGAACAATAGGAGCATTTCTAGCTAAATGATTTAAGAGAGACACCTCCAGCTTTGTGCAAAAGCATGTTTGCTGAAGGCAGGTAGATTCACTTATTACGATCAACTCAGGCATGTGCATACAATGATTTGGGTGAATGAGATCAAAGAAGCATGGTTAATGAATTTTGTGTTGAGGAGGCGGCTCCGCACTCTCTCACCTATCTACTGTTGGCACCCAACCGTATATTATGCCAACCTTTGCATTGCATACAGCACATCTTTAGAAGGGAACATGGTTATAACTTTGCGGTCAAGCTCAGGCGTTAGATGTTAAGTGAAGGTCAAAGGAACCTAGGTTAAAATGTCAGGGAACCTCTGCTCTTCCTTACCTATTTAAAAACTCAAAATCTAAGCAACGCAAGTGCGGGACCAGGGACAGCCAGATGTGGCGAATGAGGGGGCGCAACTCAGGGACGAGGTGCAAGCTATCAACGAGCGTGTTTGATTGGGCCTGCAAATTTAGGCAAGAGAGGAGATAAGCGTGGCTCATCAAGTCAGGGGGTTGGCTTGCTTGTGGGCGGGGGAGGTGAGTTGCTTCTTTGCATGCATCCAGATGAGGCAAGATATTGTTGTGAAAGGATGCAAGGGACATGCGACATGCGTGGTTTCAGCTTCAGTGGCAGCCTTTTGATGACGCACAGGGAATATACCCTGCATATAATACGGTGTACACAGCGTACAGCGTATACGTATACGCCATGTAATACAGTGTATACGGTGTGCAGGGCATTTATAGAGAGGGTATATACACGATTCTGGCCAATCCTGCATCTGGGCGGTGAGGTGGGATAAAGCAAAGCATTTATGTGGTAAAACGGAGCATATGAAAACGCAGCCATTGCGTAGGAGCATTTAAGGGTACAGCCATTGGTGCAGTAAAGAGCACGTGCCACTCAACAAAGCCACTAATTTTTAGTGCAAATTTATGAACGATTTCTTTTAGGCACTGCAGGGCATCTGAAAGGACACCTTTAAAAACATTTTTTGTGAGGCGAGGTATAGCGCCTAGCCAGCATATAACGGCAAGACATAGATAGACTCTCAAGCCTCTGTTAGCGGACCAATTTAAGATGCCACAGGTGCAAATCACAACTTCACCAATGTTCCATCCAGCTGAAGTTGTTTTTTGTGTAAGCCCCTTCCGTCTTTGCAGCAACTGAAGGACGTGGCTGCTAGCTTTTTAATGCTGATTCGAGCTGATATTAGTTTGCATGAATTTGGCGCAGCTGTGCAAAAGCACTGGCAAAAGGGTTACCAGGTAAACCCAAGCGAGCATCTGCCTACATGGCCTTCTTAAAGGCATGCCCTGCCAGTGCTTAGAGAAAAAACATCAGGCAGTTATTTTGCTTCCCAGATTGCTGAGGTTTAGAGAAAGCCTCGTGATGTGTTGCAGTCACCTGCCTGTAGAACTTGCTGCAGACACTGCAGGTACGCCCTGCCTTGCTGCTTCAGCCTGATCCTTGCCTCGTCAGGCGTAAGCTCTTCCTCTTCCTCAACCCTGCGGGGTGCAGCCCTGGATGAGCCTGAACATGAGTGTGTATGTGCGTGTGTGCGTGTGTGTGTGTGTGTGTGTGCGTGTGTGTGTGTGTGTGTGTGTGTGTGTGTGTGTGTGTGTGTGTGTGGTCATTTGAGTTTGCGAGTTTGTGTGCTTGTTTTGTCTTTGTGTGTGATGAACGTGATTGTGCGTGTTGTGTATGCGTTTTATATGTGCATGCATATTTGCGCGTTTTTGTTTGTGTGTATGTGTGTGTGTGCGTGTGCCTGCGGAGGTTGTACGTTTGTCAAACGTGTTTGGGACAGCTCAAGGAGATAAAACAAGGCTTTAAGTTTAGGTCAATTAAAACACACACAGGGGGGAGGTCAGCACCTAAATGCACAACAAGCTGTGAGAAGGAACAATACCCAAGGAACAGCACCTGCTGCTCTTCGTTTTGAAGCACCAGCACCACCCACTTCATCATATTCTCCTTCCTCGACTTGGGCCTGGAAAGCACAAAGAGTTGTGTACGTGTGTTTGTCAGTGTATGTTTGTGTGTGTGCGTGTGTGTGTGTGTATGTGTGTGAGTGTGTGTATGTGTATGAGTGTGTGTGCGCGTGTGTGTGTGTATGTGTGTGTGTGTGTGTGTGTGTGTGTGTGTGTGTGTGAAAGAAATTGTGTGTGCAAAGAGTTGTGTGCCTGCGTTTGTTAGTGTGGGTGTGTGAGTGTGAGTGGGCGTGTATGTGTGTGAGTGTGCGTGTGTGTGCGTGCATGTGTGTATGTTTGTGGTGTGTGTGTGTGTGTGTGTGTGTGTGTGTGTGTGTGCGCGCGCGCGTGCGCATACGCGTGTGCATGTGTGGGTG
>Ga0307948_1001053_pt1 | contig 19261 bp, 20 predicted proteins | sample OrgLakmetagen280_FD_201824 | JGI IMG/M metagenome (GOLD analysis project Ga0307948, IMG submission 201824) | Saline water microbial communities from Organic Lake, Antarctica - #280 | ecosystem: Environmental > Aquatic > Non-marine Saline and Alkaline > Saline | place: Antarctica: Organic Lake...
AGCTAGAGAGGAGAGAGAGGAGCTGTTTTTGGGGGCTGCATGCGTCCTTTGTTCTCTCTTCTGCTCCGCCGTACTTGTTCTCTTGGCTCCTGGTTTTGTGAGGCTCTCTCAGCCTCTTGTTTCCTGTCTCTGACTGAGGCTTCTTATACACACACATTCTGAGACATCCCAACAGCTTTTTCCTCGTTCTCCATGATGCTTTCTTTTCGCTCTTATTCAAAACAAACATTCTCTCTCTATTCACTTTTCTCTTCATACATCTGTTTCATGTTTATTCTAGCTTCTTTTTCTGGTGTCTTGTTCAGTCCCGCCTCTTTCTCTTCTTGAAGCTGGCTTTTTTATGCTATAGCTCAACTGCCCTCGCTGGCGGATATAGCTGTGTAACCCTTACCTAACCTTCAGTGCTGCGACGTCACAAACAGCGTTGTCCAAGGTTTTTTTGTAGGTGCTGCAAGACTGATACTAGCTCAGACACTCCTTACAATATTGTACATGCGCTGCGTCAACTCGCAAAAAAAGACAGCAATAGTAACAGTAAAAATACATGGGAGTCATTTGTTACAAGAGGTAAATACAGAAAACTAGACTACAGAAAAGGAAGCGTTCAGATATAACATCTCATTCTAAAGTGGTCAGTTTTGCTTTGCCTGTTGTTCCTCTGTTTCTCCGACTCCGTTTCCCACTCTGCTGCGGCTCTTGCTCACCACAGCCAGCACTTGGTGCTTCCAATTTCCGCTTGGCAGGGCCACTGGGCGCTGCCTCTGCATCACCACTGCCCTGCAAAGGGGGGGATGACAAAGCAATGCTCAAGACAAGGTAGGGAAAAGGGAGCGTGCACGTGTCTTAGGCATACAGATGCGCAAGCTCAGCAAGGTATTACGATCGTCAGTGACAGCCATTGGACGTAGCTGCTCAGACGAAAGGGAAAATAATTAGCATCAGCGCTCACTCATCTTCGCAACATGAAGGGCATGCATCAAGTGAGGGGTAGCCCAGAACAAGGTAGGGAGCAGTGCAACAATTTCCTCTTTGTGCGCAGGAGCTCAGGAATAAGTCGGTAATTTTTTTCGTCAAGGCCTTGTCTTGTCAAGGACTGCCAATACGACGAACGAGACATGAGCATCACTGCTCCTTGCGCACATCAAGGTGAGATTAAAGGAGCCTGGCAGGAAAATAGATGCAGAAATGTACAGCCCTTCTCGTACAAAGGGATGAGCTAACGTTCTCCTTGTAGGCAAACAATTGCCTACAATGCAATTGTTGAGAGGTCTTTTGGCTCTGCCTTGAAGCACACAATTACAGACATGCTTGATCATGCGGCAATAACAAGGAAGTGGACATGCAGCTCACATCCTCAGGGAAACGCACACATGCCTGAACGACAACAATGGGTAGCAGTACCACACCTTACAAAACAAGGTTGACAGATCAAACTAACTTCAAACCTCACCTGCATGCATTGCAGCACGGCTTCCCACGAGAGGCCGTCAGCTCCGTAACCAGCATCATCATCGTCTGCATCCCGTTTTCTTTTTCCGGGTTTTGTCGAGACCAATTTATGCCTGTCTTTACTGACTTGATGATGCTCGCTGATAGCTTGTGCCTCTTTTTTAGTCCTGGCTTCAAAATCTGCATCGCAACACAGAGGCAGCAATGCAGAGATTAGGGCTTGCACCCAAAATGATAGAACCGCCAGTTGCTTAAGACAGGAGAAAGACAATTATGATAATTTGAAGGCTCAAAAACACCCATGTGCGTCATTTCCTCGGGATTCATATCACAGCCAATGAGATGAACAGAGGAATAAGGCTCAAACACACCCATGTGTGTCATTCCCTCATAAAAGGTCAGACAGTGCAGGCCAGGAGGGCCTGCTCGGGGAATTCATATCACAGCCAATGAGATGAACAGAGGAATAAGGCTCAAACACACCCATGTGTGTCATTCCCTCGTGAGAGGTCAGACAGTGCAGACCAGGAGGGCCTGCTTGGGGGATTCATATCACAGCCAATGAGATGAACAGAGGAATAAGGCTCAAACACACCCATGTGTGTCATTCCCTCATAAAAGGTCAGACAGTGCAGGCCAGGAGGGCTTGCTTGGGGGGTTTCATATCACAGCCAATGAGATTAAATCAGGTGAAATGATCAGACAAATAATGCTCAAACACACCCATGTGCGTCATTCCCTCGTGAGAGGTCAGACAGTGCAGGCCAGGAGGGCCTGCTTGGGATATTTATATCATAGCCAATGCGATGAAATGATCAGACAATAAGGCTCAAACACCCATGTGCGTCATTCCCTTGTTAAAGTCTGATCCAGCAGGCCATGAAGCCTACTCGCGCATCGGATGATGGTTGGCGATGGCGAAGGACAATGCGACAAAGCCATCAACAGACTTGGCAACTAGCAGTTAAGTAAAAGTAACATGTTAGTGACTAACTTTAATGCACGCACCAGAGCCTGAAGAGCTAGTAGTCCCTCCGCCCTCCTCTGAACCGCTGCTGCCTTCCCCTTGCAACGATTCCTCCTCATCAGAGCTGCTGCTCCCCTCTACTGCATCAGCATCAACAACACCCCCTGCTAATTCCTCTGCTGCACCCTCCTCCTTGCGCTCATCGCCTGGCATGAAGTAGTCATCGCGAACAGGGATGGCCCCGCCTGCTTGTAAGCGGCCGGCTGCAGCAAGCAGCTTGGAGGCCTCCAGGGCAGCTGTACACAGGAAAGAGAGGGTGTGCGGGGTCTGCTACCTAACAAGTGCTGGCCTGCTACCTAACATGTGGCCGCTTCTTGAGGAAGCCGAACGAGGTGAGTCAAGGAGCTTTGGCATTAATCTTATTCCCAGTTTCGGGACAGAAGATTTGGACAGTCCAAATCCTCTGTCTTAAAACTGGAAACAACTACATTGTTCTTGGCTCACAATCTTTTTGGAGCTCATGCTCATGCAAGATGGGATTGATGGGGCCATTGTGTAAACACCAGGTGAAACTGGACAGGAACACCTACCTAACTGCTCAAGCTAACAAACATGGTCCAATTCAGAAGACAACTTAATTATTTCAGGGTGGGAGCAACATGTTATAACGCCCCATGGGCGGACACACGAGCTCACGAGTCACTATTATCTTGTAGGGCAGAATAACGCCGACAAGCTAACCAAATTTCACCTCACCTGCGGCTGCTGCCTCTGGCTCAGCTCCTGCCTCCCGCTGCGCATCCTCCTCAGTCACGGCCATTGAGGGCACTGGCAGCTCTGCGCGAGTGTCCTCGTCAACAGACGCTTCTGCAGCCTGTGGGGAAAGGGCCAAGGTGTATACGGGAAGAGGGAGAGTTTAGGCATGAGCGTATGATGCAGCAAGGACAAAGAGGCATATAGTTGATGAGGGCTGCGCTTTTTGTATGGGGACAGTTGGACGGTCACCACCTTCAACGGATACATGCAGCAGGTGTGTTTCAACGATGAGCATGCCACGAACTGGTCTTTATGGTATGTTCCTTTATTGCAACCATTTTTTAGACACATTGCGAGCAAACATACCTTGGCTAACCGCTGCTCCTCCTCTGGCTTGTAATCTGGGGGTAATGTGAAGTAAGGGATCTTGCCTCGCTGCCAGTCGTACAGCACCATCCTGCGAGGATGAATGTCAGCGAGGGAGTGCTGTATACCAAAGAGCTAGGGAGGTTCAACTTATAAAGGACAAAAACAATTTACCACCAAAAAAATTGCTGAGATGCGTGCGTGCGAGCGGGCGAGGATGACGATCGATATGGATCGTCTATCGAGAGAGAAGTCGTTGATTGAACGAATGTGCAATAGTGCATGCAAAAAGGCTAGATGATTTATCTGATGATACTGATAAGCAGTGATTAATAATGTGCAGGAGCTATTATGCGGGCAAGGATGGTCATCAGTTTCACAGGCACATGAGTTCCTGAGGCTCAGACAAGGCTGAAAGTGTGTGTCTTCAATGGCGCCTCACGCCATAAGAATTTGATGGTACACGGTTTATCATCACAGCCACAAAAGGGAACCACATGTTGAGGATGACAGTATACACATGCATGTGCATTTGAAGTAGCGAGAGTTACAATCTTCTTCTCCTATTAAGACATACAACACATGCCATGCAGTACAACAAACAAACCACAAGCACGTAGGTTAGACCAATGCCTCAGCACAGGCACCTTTCATTCAAAAGATGGTCCTGCCTACGAGCTTATCGCGCGAAGGCAGCATGTTAGGCACAGCAAACAAAGGGGGGACTAGCCCGGGGTTAGACGACAGTAGTAATGAGGAGCACAAGTACACACTTGTCAGGGTCACACAGGATGGACCCAGAACAAAACCCACACAATCTAGAGTGGCCCTAGTCTCCAAGCTCGTGAGGACCAAAATACCTCGTGAGGACCACAAGTCACCTCCAGGACTGTGCTAGGTTACCTCGCAGCAGTATTAAGGTCGGGCTCTCCGCCCTTGAGCAACTTCCCAGCCTTGTTAGCAAGCTGCGTCAGGAAGTCTTCACTGTCTGTCCACTCCTTGAGTTTGTATGCGCGGCGCTGTGGTTGTGGAACAGGTGTGCGTGTGTGATGGTGACAAAAAACAGAGTGTGTGATAGCCAAAGAACAGAGTGTATTGGAACTAACCGTCTCATACACTATGTTCTTAGTCACCAAGAGCAGAGTGTGTGTGATACATGGTGACTAATCTAGGCGCGGAGATGCGTGGGCACTCAACCGGCATCAAGGCAGGAGTTCCTCAACTCAGTATCGACACAGGCAACCACAGCCAAGCCATGTGAGACACTGGTCACGTGTAATCCTAAACTAAATCATCAAATCGCAGTCGGTGAGCGAAGCCATGTAGTGACCAAATTGAAAGCAAGGAAACGCACCACGCACCAGGTACTCAGGTTTGACGCGCTCTAAGACGGTGGGTACGTGCTCGGTTGCATCTTCTAAGTTCTCCACACGCACTACACCCTGTGAGCGACGTGCACATGTCTCCAGAGTCAGTATGCGAGGGATTGAAACGCTCCTAACAGTCACAGATGCCAACACAACAAGCGTATAGATGACAAGTAAAGGCACCGAGTGGTACGTCACCTTGAATGTGTGGAGCGTGGCCCCCCCCTACATGCAGTTGCCTCCCACAAATTTGTTTCTTTGATTTGAACTGCGATGCACGTGCTCTTCTTTCCTGTTTCATTAGGCATGGGCGCCTCTCCATGCGTGCACCTCATTTGACCGAGACACACGCTGCCTCTAGCTCATACAACAAAGTGCTTGAGTTATAGGAGGCGCTCATTCCTATTATAACAGGCACCAAAGCCAACGGTTCTCTCCTCGTATTACATGAGGGAGTTAATCACCTTCAAGACGATGTTGCTCTCCTCATCATGAGTCTTGTTGTACACTACACCAGGGCAATCGATGAGGAAGACACGCTTCATGAGGGTAATGTACTGCCAGATCTTTGTCTCTCCGGGCACAGGAGCTGTTTTGCAGACCTGCGTGTGCATAGTTTAGGGCAATGTCGGCAAGAGTGGGTGTTCGGAACATGTCTGTATTAAAAAATTCTATACAGAACAAGGGATACTGAGCTTTTCAGTTGCTGAATGCAAGTTACCATTACCAAGAAGTTGCATCATACAACAGCATGCCTTTACCCACCTTCTTGGTGCGCAGAGTGTTGATGACACTGCTCTTGCCGACGTTGGGGTAGCCCACAAAGCCAACAGAGATGGCTTGCTTGTCAGAGCGCAAGCGTGCAAGCTGCAAGTGAGCGACACGAAGAAAAAAGGCAGGTCAGACTCAAATATCAAGTGTGGCAAAGGACAGTACCCAGTTTAAGCATGGGGTGTTTCCTGGAAAAAGAATACGCAGCCAATGATGGAGGATGAACAGATGACGACGGCTCAATCACACCCATGTGCGTCATTCCCTCATGAGAGGTCAGACAGTGCAGGCCAGGAAGGCCTGCTTGGTGGATTTCATATCACAGCCAGTGCGATGAAATGCTCAGATGAAGAAGGCTCAAACACACCCATGTGCGTCATACCCTCGTGAGAGGTCAGACAGTGCAGGCCAGGAGGGCCTGCTTGGGGGATTTCATATCACAGCCAGTGCGATGAAATGATCAGATGAGGAAGGCTCAAACAAACCCATGTGCGTCATTCCCTCGTGAGAGGTCAGACAGTGCAGGCCAGAAGGGCCTGCTTGGGGGATCTCATATCACAGCCAGTGCGATGAAATGATCAGATGAAGAAGGCTCAAACACACCCATGTGCGTCATTCCCTCGTGAGAGGTCAGACAGTGCAGGCCAAGAGGGCCCGCTTGGGAGATTTCATATCACAGCCAGTGCGGTGAAATGATCAGATGAAGAAGGCTCAAACACACCCATGTGCGTCATTCCCTCGTGAGAGGTCAGACAGTGCAGGCCAGAAGGGCCTGCTTGGGGGATTTCATATCACAGCCAGTGCGATGAAATGATCAGACGAAGAAAGCTCAAACACGCCCGTATACATCCTCCTTCCCTCGTGAGAGGCCAGACAAGTTAAAGGCAGCAAAACACGCACCTGACGAAGCAAGGACAGCAGCGCCCCCTTGCCGAATGGATTGGTGATGGACGCATGGAAGGCCAGGGTGGGGAAGTCACGGGAGAGGTAGTGCAGCCATCGCTTGGTTACCCATGAAGGGACCTGCAGTAGTATGAAAATATGAAAGCTTTTTGCAAGCATGGAGGAGGGGTCTCAGTGGAAATTGTATGTGTGACAGCATCACCCCCTAAGGGGCATCAGATGGTACGGACAAGTTACATATTCATCATCAACCCCCTTTTCCCGGCAGGATGCAACGATGAAATGCAACATGGTAGAGCATTGTAACGGCGTATCTGGCCATCGTTGCAACACGTGCGAGAAACTATACAGTAGTATCAGAGCTTGAGCTCGGCAATTAAATCTTGTATTGTTCACGTGTGAGCACACAGGGGACCGTTTTCCAAATTGAAATAAGCACGCTATCGTTCCATTGGCATGCTGGTGGATAACCACACAATGGCATCATGCTGTAAGAGGTGACAGAGTTTCCTTTATTATAAACATTGTTCATAGGTGAAGTATACAAGGCCTCAGACATCCAAGGAAGGAAGGAGCCGCATCAGCGCTCAAGCTCGGCAAAAAGCGAACGCTCTAGCTGGGCCTGCGAATGTTTTCTGAGAAACTGCCCGAATAAGGTCCTCGATCATTGGCCACTTCATGCGTGATGCCGTATGCAAGGGAGCGAAAAGCTAGCAGAGATGACGCAGGAAGAAGTAAATGTTGAAGGCATCATGATATGTGATGTGGGAATCATATCATGCGCACATAAAGTACAGGACACACAGGAAAATGGGTTTTGCCACATAAATGCCTCAGACATCCAAGGAAGGAAGGAGCCGCATCAGCGCTCAAGCTCGGCAAAAAGCGAACGCTCTAGCTGGGCCTGCGAATGTTTTCTGAGAAACTGCCCGAATAAGGTCCTCGATCATCGGCAGTGGCAAAATCCTTATTGTTCACGCAAGGCCGACAAATGCGCAGGCCGTCCAGCCTAGCCTGCCCCTTACAAGACTCACCAAGTCACATTTATTTAGCAGGAGCAGCATGTGCTTGTGGCGCAGATGCTTGCGCACGTGCTGTTCCAAGAAGCGACATCGCGTTCCTAGGGGGTCACGAGCATCGAGGACCTGCGTGGAAAGGAGCAATGGCTTAGCAGCTGCAAGTGGCAGGGATGTCAGGCATGCTTTGCTAGGAACTTGGATTGATTTACATGATGATGAGAAGGATAAAAAGATGTTCCTGCTGCTCAAAAAAAACATGACACACAACATTGCAAGATGCCATACAGCTTAAGAGAGACGCAACCTCATCACTACCAGACCGGCCAAGAAACGTTGAGATAGCTCTGAAAGGAGAGACCGTTAGCAACTGTTGCAATTTACCCCACCAGACGCGAAAAACCGAACACCAGAGCATTACACCTTCGATTTTGCAAGGCGCGCTTCTTTCTGTGAGGTGCATATGGCAGCTTATGCATGAACGTGTGCTTGTGTGACAAGGACATCAGAAATTCAAAAGGGCAATGCGACAGAGGAATAGGTGTAAATGACATTTCCTGGGTAGAACCCAACAGGTAACGGCCCAGAGAGGACTAACCCGAAGGCGATGGAATCAGGAAAGCAGCGCAAGGGAGACGCCTGCCTGCACCCTGTGAACAGAGGAGTCAGGTGCCTGCAACCTTGTCCTGTTACTGTGCGGTGTTTCTGGTGGAATGTGCATCCATAAGGCCAAAGCCGTGAGGCCAGGCGGGTGCTCCAATCAGAGGTGCGGGCTGAGGGCCCTGCACCCACCACATAAATCACAAACACAAACACACTTGGTGGGTCTGTAACCACCATAGCATCAAGTCACGTACAAAAGGGTTTTTCACTCTCCATCAAGGACCTGTACCTGGATGATGACGTCAGACGAGTCCAGCACTTTGTACAGCTCGCCCCAAATGCGCTTGGACTGACCCTTTTCAAACGGACCACGGCGCGCCTGCAGATGAGAGGAGATAATGAGAGGGCGGCGTCAGGAACAGGCTTGATGCGCCACAAAGCAGGAGGAGCATGTGAATTCAGACTGTGTGCTTGCTGGGAAGAAGGTAGGCTTAGGTACCTTTCATCGATCCTCACTCGGAAAAGCAGACAGCTGCCTGGTGGAAGGAGATACATTTAACTAAACTAGCCTCTCAGATCTCTGTTCCTTCCCCTCACTCACCAGCTCCTTCTCAACTTCAGGCACGGCTTCATCAAACCTGAAGCGCACGCACATGAAGTTGAGGGAGTGGGGAGGAGGGGCCGATTGCTTAGTCTCGGACTACCTTCTTACGACCAAAAAGAAGCTGCGACCTTGGCACACACAGCTATGTGCTTATGCATCAGCAACTCACTTGTCATCACGCTCATCCGCCTGCATAGTGAGCTCTGCGAGGTTGTCGACTGCCAGCTTTGGGCGCTTGCGCTTGGCATTGGGCCCATATGTATCCTGGAATGGCTGGGTGGTGAGCAGGTTGCTGCGCACCTGTGATGTACAAGCATTTTAGTGAGTTTGTTCGTTTGCGGCTGGCAAGTGCGGCTGTGAGTTGCATGCAAGTACACACATACAGAAGAGGGGGGACAATTCCTTACTCAATTATTAGCAGTACATGTGCTACTGCATGAGGGCGTTTCGCTGGAACTTTTGAGCCGGGCAAGGAAACACGTGCATACACACACCCAGCCCAAAAGACATGCACGCAGAACACGTATAACAAGGAGTGCTTGCCCTTGAAGGCACACTTGTGTTCCCCCCCTGGGCAGAAGCAGCCAGAAGGACAGACCAAACTCGAAGCTTGCTTTCTCACACCTGCTTGCCCTTAAGCTTTTTCTCGGGGTCCTCCAGCAGCTGCAGCGGCAGCTTCTTCTCCTTGAGCAGCACGGTGTACGAGTCGTTCACCTTGGTGGCCATCTCGGTGCGGAATTGCTCCAGCTGCTTCTGCCCCACCACCCGGGTGTTGCCGAACCAGCGGCGGTCGGGCTGGATGCGTGTAGACGGCAGGTCCTTGGATTGCAGCTCCTGCGTGTGCGTGTGCGCGCGTGTGTGTAGTGAGTGAAAGAGGGAAAGGGGTGCATGGTGGATGGGGGAGAGGAGCCGCCTCAAACCCGAGCTCGCACGTAAACAGCATGCAAACTCTCCTGAAAACCCAGGCTCACCTCGCTGATGAGCTTGCCGTTCTTGTCCCGCACCGCCCGCTTCTTGTACATCTTCAGCCTGCGGGTCTGCATGGAGGAGGGGAGAGGAATGCATGAGGAGGGTGAGCAGGAAAGCACATAATTTGGAGGTTGCTCAACTGGGGCTCGAGCTGCTGAAGAACACGCATGCCCACCAACACACACGCACCGTAGCAGCATCTCTTTGGCCAGCCACCCCCTTGGAAGGGCGGTTGGTGTCCATGCTGTGCTTGGGCTTCCGGGAGTCCACGCCCATGATGGATGGGGCCTTCTTGGCGCCCCCGCCAGCCTTCTTCTCCTTTTTGTCTTTGGCCATTTTAAATTTTATGCTTGATTTGCGCTTGCCAACTCAATTTGTACTTTTTGCGCCTGCTGTTTTTGCTCCTCATGTGGTTCAATGCACGACTGAGAGAGGCTCCTCATTTATGAACTCATCTTGATATCAAAAGTGACGTATCCATCCGGATCAGTCCACTCTAACCTTGGGTCGCCACCCAGAACAGACCCTAACTTGTCGAGAGATCCCTAAAAGCTAAGAGTAAGCCAGGGAGCTAAGGTCAAGCCAGGGGCATCCAGGGCCCTGAGGCAGATGGCGTACTAGGTAAGGCCAAATCCATGCAAGTCTGTTGACTCTCTAGCCAGGAATCACATGCAGGACGGCGTTGATTATGCAAACTTCCTGCGTGATAACAATGCTTTTTACATTGCTGTCTATCTGTTCTATTTCGATTGCATCGTGGCACGGCGGTGGTATATTCACTAGGACCAATCAACTGCACACTGTATATCAAGAAACAAAACGGGGGAAGCTTAGTTAACTCAAACTACGTCAAAAATTCCCTGGCTTGGTCTAAATGCGGTTCAAGCGGATAAAACACAGCTGAAATAACCCACATTTTGCTCGCACACGGCTGAAATCGCAACTGCGTGGACGAAACCAACCGCTTCAACCACACTTCAAATGGCCCTAAAAATTAGCAAAAAGCTGCAAAAGTGCCAAAGACAGGACAATGCAGTTGTGCAGTAAGGAATTAAAACGATGGAGGAACCCAGGGAAAATACAGATAGAAATCAAGAAGATATGACTTGATTCAATTTGCTTCAACTCAATTAAACGGGGTTTGTTTCTTACACCCCCTGTACTCAGCAGTTTTCTGATGGTACAAAGCGCTGTCTGCAATTTTGCTGTGTACTTACTAAGGCTAAAAAAGCAAAACTGGCAAGGATCAGAAGAATAGAAAAAAAGACTCCGCCAGTAGTGATGACACAGCCAGCATGATTAAGGGAGGGGGTTACGTAGGTGCCCGCACCAGGCAACCCCCCACCGCGCAAACACACGAAAGAAATAATTGGTGTGGGTCAGCGGAGTTGTGTGCCGTGGCCGTGGCACCCACACCCGCACCTTGACTGTTGTTGTATTGCGTATGCATATCTTGTTTTTATGAGTGCAGATGGAGGGTTCATTGAATGAACAGTTTGTGTGTCAGCTTTTATACCTTATGGCAATTTAGATGGAGGTCTGCCAGGTGTATGGTCTTTGTAAATAGTCCCCATTACTGGAGATAAGCACGCTGTGCTGTGCTTTTGAAATTGAGGAAGAAAGTGTAAAAATCTAAACTCCATCAAGTGAACGTCCCAATGGTTTGGATGTTTGGATTTAAAACCGTGTCTTTAGCAAGCTCCTGAAGGTCTGAGTTGCGAATGGTCACCCGAAACGAGCACACAGAATTAGGTAAAAAATAGGATAACGCAGCTAAAGCGTCCTTCATTTTTCTGATGTAGTTCAAGATTATTCTTCTGAGAGCAGATGCTCTCCCATGGCCATAAACAGAAAGCCTTGTTTTGCTTTCCCATGTAGGGTTCTTCATCAGCTACCAGTGTATTATGTTTAAGGGTGGGTCATGACGACCCTCGCCGAGACTCGCCGAGTGTGAGGCTCGCCGAGCCTCTTTCCCGTGGAAGACACTCGTCGGCCAGCGAGGGTGTCCACTTTTTGGGCGGAATCAGCCCCTATCTCTCCAGAAATCCCCAAAATTCTTAAATCCGATTTTTCGTGGCTGAATCGGCTGACAGGCCCATCTTTTTTACCAAGTATCCCGGTCTCCCCCGGTCTCAACGGTAATATCTCACCCGGTCTCAACGTTATTATCTCACCCGGTCTCAACGTTAATATTAATTTACATATAAGCGAACAACAGAAAAAGTTTCGGCTCAATCCGTGCAGATTTGAGAAAGTGATTATCTAACCGTAATGCACCAACTAGGGCCTCCCCAGCGAGTGCCGAGCCTCGTTCAGGCTCGCCGAGCCTCGCTGGAAAAATCAGACGCCCTACCCACCCTTAATTATGTTAAGTTCCTTCCTAGAACAGATTGAAATGCGTGTCTATCTTTTTGGCAGAAAAAGCTATTATATACCTGTCTGTTGGCTAGCTCAGAAAGAGGCTGTGATGTCAGTTGTCAGTAGCCTGCGTATTACCGCCTACCATGCTACCATGCAAGCGTGAGCCTCTACAAGCCTGAGAATCTGACAATTGTTATAAAGCTTAGTGTGAAGCCTCTGTCTGGATCATGTGTATGACCAGGTGTTTTTGGCCATGCCTCCGCTGCATAGGTTATTGTGCTATTTTCATGTGCAAGCAAGGGTTGAAAAGTGACCCAGCTATGCGATTTCTCGTTATGATTTAAGCGTGCAGAACACAGTTGTATCCACTGCGTTTTTCAAAGTAAGGTATTGGAGCCAAACTTGTGTAGGTCCATATGTTGTTGAGAGCACCTTTTATTTGCCGTTTCTCAAAACATTCCAGACTAGGAGGGCCAATTTTAGATAAATCAAGATGTTGTGTGTGTCGAAAGGATCTTGATCAAGCTATGTAATTTGTGAGCAGCAGCAAACTGCTGGCTACCATATGGGTAAGCAAAATCTACAGATTTTATGATAAAGCTGGAGCTAGGATTATACCAAAGTGGCTTTTTCCACGCTGCTTCTCAGACAGGCATACCTCCAGCCGTTTAGATGCTGTGCTGATCGCTCCATCTCCGCAAAAACAAAACGTGTACCTGGGATCACAAATCAGGTTGATTCCTTGCACTTGCATGTCTTATTGTTTCGAAATGTACGCGTGGTGGCGTAACTAAATCTGAGCACATGCTCTTGTAGCTCACATTTATGTCAGCTTCAGTTTAAAGCTAGATCAAGTTAAATTCAAGGAGTTGTGTGTGAGTGCTGCCCCTTGAACGCAAAAAGGAGCAATTTTGGACTTAAACTCAGTGTTCTTTTACGGCTCGTTCAGTAGGCAAGGGGGATTACATCTGGAGAAAAAACGAAAGGTCGAGAAAAGGAACCTGGTGGAGGCTGAGGAAACCAGAAGGGAAGAAAACAAGCAGACAGCTGGGCCGTTGACACCCTGGACTGTCCGCAAAGAAAAAAGAGATAGCACTGACACGGCAAGAGCACGAGGACGCTGTTGTGCACAGGCAAGCAAGCAAAACTAAACCTGCCTCTAAATTCCAGATATAATAAAAATGGACAAGAAAGCTTTTGTGCGAAAGTGCATTACACAAGTCACTCGCCTGCAAGAACTGGAGTTCTTCTGCAAGCTGTCAGGAGTTTGAATGTGGTCTGCCTGTGTGAAACCAAACCGAACAGAGTAGGCTGTAAAGGAAATAAAATGGCACGCATTTGACACTTGAAGTTTTAGTAAGGTGGTGAATCTGTGGAGATATCTTGCTGTTTAGGTCAAAAACAGCTCATGTTTGCCAGTACATCGCGTGTCAGACACCCACTGTTACCCCCCCCTTTTTGGGTTGAGTAGGTACGTACTGTATGAGATAATGTACTAATATGAGTCAGATTTGCTACTCCTGTAAAGGCCCTCGAGGGCAGGTGGTCAAAGCGTAAGAGTAAAAGTCTCAGCCACGTAGAGCCGTCCTATCACAACAGGCACAGGGCGACAACTCTGCAGCCTTCCCTGTGCAAAAGTACTAGGCCTGAAAAGTGCAAACCAAAAAAACAACAGGATCACTTAGTTAAGTGAAGTGAGAATACCAGGCTCAAGGGATTTATTCGTGCACTTGCACGTTATTTTGGTGATAAATGCCGATCTATATACAATAATAAAGCCATAGTAGATTTACAATTGAATTCAAAAAGCTTCCGTAGTTCGTTTAGTGTAACAGCTGCTCAAAGCGCTATGCTATGAATTTATGAGCAGGGAAAAGCTGCTGCAGTTCCCTGGTGGCCACCATTTTTGTTGTGATGGGAAATATAGGTTCAGTTTAAAAGCAGCACAGGAGTAGTCATAAATAAAAGAGGGGGTCAGGAGTAGTGCGTGCGTGGAACAGAGTCGTGCAAAAGGGAGTCAATATATTAGTACGTACGTCATCTTGCGTCGTCTGCACATCCTTTGGCATTGAACCGCAGTGGTGCCACCTGTTTTTCCCTTTCCAAGACTTTTGAACAAAATGCCTCTAGCGCATCTAACCACAAGGTTCAACCCGCAGCCCTCCTAGGAAAAAAGGCAAAAAAGGTGTGAGGGAAAAGAGTGAAAACTGCCGAAATCGGAATCGCTGCAGCAGCGCACTTTGAAAAAGCTCAATTTGTATATAACAATTTCAAGATGCAGATCTTACAGAAGCAATGCGCATTGGGGAGCGCTCCCGCAAAAGTGAGTATGAGATCCAACTTGTTGGAGGGCCGAGAGCGGCCCTGTAGGATTGGTACTGCCACGCTCATCGCTCGGCATGATTACCAGCGCACAATCCCACTGCCATGGTTCTCTCAAATCCGCCTGGCCTGGACACGACGGTGCAGTGCGTAAGATTGACGCGTGCACTTGTTCTTCCCTCGCTGCAGGCTGCCGGCAGGAGACGGGCTGTGTCTGTGAAAGCACAGATGGCGGGCAACTGGCTTCCAGGCTCACAAACACCCTCCCACCTAAAAGACCTGAAGATGCCCGGGTATGAGAGGGGGAGTTCTGCACCTGCGTGTTTGCCACGTTCCTCAAGAGATCTTGACGACTTTTGCACGAGACGACCGGCGTTTGCTTGTTGTTAGCGTCCCAACCAGGGAACGCACAAACTGAACGCAAAACATCAGTGGTGTGTCGCACAAACTGATCAGCAGAGAAGGGATAGGCTGCTTTGACTTACATTTGCACTTGTCTTCACCCTCTGCTCCGCAGCAACTTTGGCTTTGATCCTCTTAATTTGGCAGCTGAGCCACAAGCCTTAAAATGGTGAGTGGCACACACACACACACACACACACACACACACAAACACACACACCACGCGCACACATGCACACATACACACACATAGCCACACATAGCCACTCACTCGCACACACACACACACACCACGCACACTGCAAATACACACACGCAGATATTCTCACACACACACACACACACACAAACACTGCAAATACACACATACATTCACGCAAACTACAAACACACACATGCACACGCACAGACATACACATGCTTCAGATGCGCAACACACTCATTGTCCACTCTCTCAGGTACCAGCAGGCAGAGCTGGTACACTCCAGGACTGCAATGATGGCTGTTGCAGGCATCATCATCCCCGGGGTGCGTGCGTGTAGATAAATAAGTGTTTGTCAGCCTCTTTATTTGTGACGACTGACGCGGTTAGCCATTGCAATTGTAGTACCATGCAGTAAAGTACTGATATCCCTCCCCTGATTCCAACCGCTCTTAACAGTATACACGGCACTACGTTCATTTCTGCGACGACGTATTGCATGGGTGAAGCAGGATCAGCCTGATATGTGTGCACTTGTCTTTGTTTTTGGGGTATCTAGCGCTTACAACAAATTCACGCCAAAAGTGTGGTCAGGTGTGTCCCCGGGCGCTTTATGTCAGGGACAAAGATTTCTACATTACCGCAAGTGTTTCAGGGGCTTATTTTACAAGGTGTTAAAACAATAAATAAAATTATTAGTTAACTAGCAAGAACCTTAAAATAAAGGCATTGGATTTTGCAAGGAGTTTTGAATGAAATGTGCCCCCCCTGTGGCATTCTCTCTTTTCCTGGGCTGATGTTGGACTGCTGCTGCTGCTGCTGCGGGAGACCAGGCCAGATTGGGGGACCCCTTTGAAAGTCGTAGTTTTGCAAGTAAAAAGGGGAAAGCTTTTAAATACTTCCGGCCTGATTGATTTGGGTGTAGGGCCGAACGATAAATAAATTAATCGCAGAACAATTAAGCGCCACGTGGTAAATTAACAACTGTATCCAATTTAACGACTGGGAGCTGAGTATAGAGACTGGTCCTGTTCACAAACACCAAGACCCTCCGGATAATGATACAAGTAAGATCGAAATATGGCATGAGTGCCTCAACATATCCAGTTGTAACACAGGCTTCCCAAGGCCTGATAAGATAAACACTGCCTCGCCATTTTTCGTGCATGCTCTCACTTGTCTCGCCCTCCAAGGAGCCTGCATTACGCCTCAGGTAGCTTGAAGCCCGTGCTCTCACCCGTGCCGGTCTCGACACCAGTGACGGAAAGCTTTTAGTTTAGTTTGGATTACAAAGGCCTCCAGCCTGGCATGGCTGCTCAACCTATAGGTCCCAACAAATAAATCAATCAAAAAGGTCGACAGCTGCACTATTGAATTGACGGAAAGCGTTTGCTCACGCGCATGTGTTTGCAGGCCCTGACCAAGATCGGCATCCTGAACGTGCCTCAGTGGTACGAGGCCGGCAAGGTGTACATCAGCGGCGAGGGCGCCATCCCATTCGGTAGGCGCGGCTTGTCCCTGCATTTGGGAAGGGTGGCGACAACAGTCTATACATTTGGGTCCCATCAGGTCCCATTACGAAAGAGGATCACCATGGGAAACTGTTTTTTGCCTTCAGTTAAGCCGTTAGACTGCTATCCTTCTCATAATAATCGATCAACTGGCTCACGAAGAAATGGAAAATGTTAGTGCCCTTTGCCTGCCTCCCAGAAGCACATACAGCCACATGCACTAAGGGCAAAACACACGCATACACACGCGGGTATACGTGTACACACACATGTTGGTTACTGCATGCACAGGTACCTTGCTCATCACAACCCTGTTCTCCTACGCCTTCGTTGAAATCAAGAGGTATCAAGACATCCGTAAGCCTGGAAGCCAGGTACGGCGCACGCACACACACATACACACACACACACAACACATACAAACACACAGACATACATACATACACACGCATGCTCCTTCAGGCCGAGCCCGGCAGCTTCTTTGGCTTGGAGGGTGGATTCAAGGGCACAGAGAACGGCTACCCAGGTGGCTTCTTCGACCCCATGGGTTACTCCAAAACCACCCCTGAGAAGCTGGACGAGCTCAAGCTCAAGGAAATCAAGAACGGACGCCTGGCCATGGTGGCTTTCATGGTACGTGCGTGTGTGTGTGCGCGTATGTAGGTGTGGAAACAGACATGAATGCACAAGTTGTGTCGTCCCTTCCTACACACAAAGGGGATGAGTAGGAATATACAGAACGGCAGACTTTGATGACGAGGTTCCCAGGTGCCGGCAGCGTCTCCTTTTTCACCACCAGGGTGTTGAGAAAATGTGGTGGCCGGGCATAGATGCTAAATTAAAGCCTTGCACCAGTCGAATGCTGTCAATTGAAAAAGTGTGTGAAGGTTTTGGGATGACAGGTGCCGCGGCAATGCATCACATGAGCAGAAGAGGCAAAGCTGCCCCTCATGGATGAGGGTTGTCAGTGTTGACAGTGACCGATGTGAACATGTACACGGATGTCCCTGCTTGACAATGCTATTGTGCCTGCATACGCTTGACAGCAGGATTGGCCAGAACCATATGTACATGGTATACATACGGTATTGTTGGCAGGGAAATCACCGAATATACGGTGTCTATTTACAGTTCAGGCCCTTATTGACGGTGACACCCTGTAATAGTACCCGCAACTGCTTGACAGTGACCTGCATGTGCGTGACACCATTTTGCCCTCCCACAGGGCTTCGCCGGCCAATACTCAGCCACAGGCAAGGGCCCCATTGACAACTTAGCAGACCACCTGGCTGACCCTTGGTGAGTTACGAGTGCTTTTCGCCACTGTGACGTCGTAGTGTATGCCCAGCTCTGTATCCAAGACTGTAGCAACCGTGAACGACAATACCGTGGTAGATCTGTCAAGGGGGCATGTTTGGCTGCGCGTCTTCTTGCGCACTTGTTGATTATTAGTTATTATTTATTCACACAGACACACAAGAATTGTTACGTGCATGCATCGTGCGTGTTGTTGCAGTCTTTATGATAATTTGACACGAGTCTCCTTTGTGAGAATTGTGTATATTGTATTGAGCTGTATGGTCGTCTTCATAAGCATTCCCAAGCAAATTGTGAGTTCACAAGACCACCTGCTTGCGTTGAGATCTGATTACCAAACTTCTAGATAAAAATGTTTTGTTGCATTTGCAAACCAGAATGTTGCCAGACCAATGTGAGCATTCAAGGACTGTTTTGTTGAAATCATCTTCTCGGACGATGATCTTGAAGATATATATCGAAGGATTGCAGAGGGTCTTTAGTGCTTGTATCATTAATTATTTTGTTTGCCATACACGCCGCTTATTCATTCACTTAATGTCATGTAAGTAATTCAATCAATTATGACAAAAACACCTGCATGCTCACAATTATTTTTCCTTTACTATCTTGCAGGCACAACACCTTCGCCGAGAACGGTGTATCCGTTCCTGGCCTTGCTGCCGTGGAAAAGGCAGCATCTATGTAATTGACTGCACTTCCTGTACTTGTTTTGTTGGACAACCTTCTGAGCTGAGGACTTTGTTTCCGTGTTTACCATATTGGGGCCTTTCAGCCACACATGATAGAGACCCTTGTGGCGTTTTTGGTTTTATGGTCGGCTTAAATTTTGTTGAAGCTCCCATTGCTGTGCACGATTGCAAACATTTTAATGGAAAAGGATCAGATCAAAGGAAGGTCCAACGAAAAAGGATAAGATTAAAGGAGGTAAGGTTACATCGCTATATATGCCTCTGGTGGGCATCTGAGCGGAAGCTTGGAAAAAAAGCCTGTGACCAAACCAAAAAAACGCTAGAAACATCAAGGGAACAGGGCTAGGCACTAAGCTACAAAAGAGGCAACACCAAAAATATAAGGTTGGTTCATAAAGGTTCTCAAACGAGCTGGGCCATCCTCAAACTGAGGTGGGAAGACAAGCTGTTGCTGTGTGCGAAGTCTGACTAGATGTTCATGCGGACAGTCCAACAAAATGTGTTCCTCATCCTGAATAGTGTGCCAGTCACATCTGTCACAGATCCTGAGCTCATCAGGCCTTCTATTCCTGTCATGACGCATTCTTTGGACTAGAAAGTTGTGGCCAGAAAGGCGAAGGCAAGAAAGTGCTCGGCTGAGGTTGCTGGGAATGTCCAAGCGAAGGTAGAGAGGCAACACAGGC
>Ga0307948_1001058_pt1 | contig 19231 bp, 18 predicted proteins | sample OrgLakmetagen280_FD_201824 | JGI IMG/M metagenome (GOLD analysis project Ga0307948, IMG submission 201824) | Saline water microbial communities from Organic Lake, Antarctica - #280 | ecosystem: Environmental > Aquatic > Non-marine Saline and Alkaline > Saline | place: Antarctica: Organic Lake...
TCTATCATGTAAAAACCGTACAGGTTTAGGCAGTTGTGATATGCTTACGAGGACGCAAGCACTTGAGGGTGGGGCGAATGTAACATGCATAAGTAAAGTACGATTGACTTATCGCTCAATCATCCGGTTAACCATTTTGGGCCACTACGCTACACACCACTCCTTCATGGTGTGTTATGTGAAAGTGTGTGGCCTGGAGCCCTGCAGTTCAACTGGTTTCGTGCTGCAATGTGTTTGTACAATTTTCCTTACTAACTACCAATACAACAGCTCCACGATGAGGAGGGTTTTGCAAGCTAACATGCGGTTGACTCGCTCAGAGCTCCAGGTCTCCTGACTGCTGGTCTTCGCATATTCTTTCTGCCATGGAAGGCTTGACATAATTATACATGCTCAAACAGAAGTTGTTGAACTGTGAGCATATTGATCTCAGTCGGTTTGTCGTGGACCTCAGGGACAGGCATTTAGGGTTCTGGGCACCTTTTTCTGATAGGCATCCTAGAGAGCGCAACAGCAAAGCGCTTACTTATCACTAGTGGTGCGCACTGCCTGAACGAAGAGCTATGATTACCCATTTTCCTATAGGCTTTACAGGTACATGCTTCTTGACCTTCCTCGAGATGTCATTCGCAGTGTAGCTCGTTTCAGACTTTATTTGTGTTCGCATCCTTTGCCTTAAAGCAGCAACTTGGAATTCCATCTCTCCCCTACTCGTGACATGTGTGATGCAGATGATATCCAAGATGAGCAGCATGTTCTTTTCTTCTGCGTTATTTCCTCGTGATTTCTCTCCGCAGGAATCATGCATCTCTGTTTCTCCCAATGAACTGTGGCTCTCTGTAGTTCTTGAAATGTGGCCACCCATTATTTCAAACTTGAACATTGAATAAGAAGTCTAGAGGCCAAACGGGGATAGGATACAGTGTCACAATGAGCCAAAAATGTAAGGTAAACTAATCACATAGGAGAAAGAGGGTCAAGGTCCAAATCCTAAGCTCTGTACATCCAGCGCCAAAGCCTGCGGGTGATTTCTTTCTCGTAAAGCTTGGACGGCGGTAAGGACCTGCAATGCAAGTAGAAATAGTGCAGAAAACAACAAACACACATCATCAGCGCAAGTGGCATGGTGGGAAGTCAGGCTAGTGCGCATATGGGACCTCAAAATTCCAGCATACCTTCTAGTCAAAGCCTCCTTTTTCTACCTGCCTACATGCCTGGTGGCTACCTTGCAGCCCTAAATGCCTAGCAATGGCTCGGCTATAAGGACACTTACATGCCGCGACACACGCTCCAACGGCGATATCGCCGGGGCGCCCTGGTGTGATAAAATGGCGCAATTGACTGCCTCTGCAAGCGCGTCTCTATGACCCTGCAACCAATGAAAGTTGTTGAATGGTGTGATAAAATGGCGCAATTGACTGCCTCTGCAAGCGCGTCTCTATGACCCTACAACCAATGAAAGTTGTTGAAATTTGTAGCTGCTAAAGCATGCGGCGCATGCTGGAGTGGCGTACAACCTTTCTGGCGTAACTTTATGTACCACACATCCAGGTGCCAGAAGAGGGCCTTCCTATCAGAGACTTAAATCCCATACGCCTTGTTTAGTAATGGGATGGAGCCTCATGTTTATTCAAAATTACAGCCAAAGGTCGCTATGTGGGGCTAATGAGAAGTATGCCTCTCAATCAACTCCACAAAAGGCTTTGCAAAATTGTGGCGCTTGTATCTTATCATCACCTGAGACAATCACACTTACTGTGGTGTATACCTGTGTATGCTGCTACTACTACTGTGCATGACGTAAATAAAGTTAAGTGGAATCTGTCATGCGAAGTGCGTGCCAGCAGGTTATATACATATGAATGATGTGCATGTGTTAAAACCAAATGCACACCACTCTAGCCAAGTCCTCTGCTCAGCATGCGCACCTGCCCCATGAGATGGCCTTCAGGCGCTGCATCTGGCTGGTCGTACGCCAGAAGGCTCAATGCGTCTCCCAGCAGCGCCTGCTCCTCAGAGCTCAATTTGCCTGTAATCCATCACAAGTGTACAGTGTAGCAATATAAGGGCCTGTAATCCACCACAAGTGCAGAGTGTAGTGCAAACGTTGTGAGCCATGAGACTCAGACTATTGCCAGAGTGTTTCGCGTTGTGAGCACAATTGCCAGAGTGTTTCGCATTGTTTCGCGTTGTGAGCCATGAGACTATCGCCAGAGTGTTTCGCGTTGTGAGCACAATTGCCAGAGTGTTTCGCGTTGTTTCGCGTTGTGAGCCATGAGACTATCGCCAGAGTGTTTCGCGTTGTGAGCACAATTGCCAGAGTGTTTCGCGTTGTTTCGCGTTGTGAGCCATGAGACTATCGCCAGAGTGTTTCGGGCGAGCGTGGGCAATGGGAGTTATCTGTGAGCAGGAGCTGAGGCTTGGTACCTGAGTTGAGTGTTAGGACAACAAAATCAAACTGCCTGCGAATATTTATATATTGCGTGGGTGCCTGCACCAGGCTGATGGGAGAATGAAATGGGCAGATTTCAGAACTACTTCTTTCTGCCAGGACTAAGCTCATGACCCCGGTCAGACAGGTACAACGCAAGCTCCATCTTGAGCTACCGACAGGGTGCGTTACTGCTTCATATGTACTGGAATTTGCTAGGTGAGCAGCTTGTGCGTTTGATTACCTGATGAGCCCTTCCCTTGGGGTGGAGTGAGGTGCTCCCGTCCGTACGCCAAAGCCTGCAGGGGAATGCAAAAAAGTGACAGGGGAAGTGGCTACTGCCAGGCAGTCTCTTGTGGCTCAAGCCAACAAACAATCTTTCACAAAGCAGTAGCCGCAAAAATAGAGTTGTTGTTTGGTAGCACATTGGACGCGTAAAATTGAAACGGCTGCAAGCTTGTCCCAAGATACAGATTAGAAATGAGAAGTGAGAAATGAATAATTTCTTCTCTTGCTGTCTGCAGCATCGTGTGAGAATAAATGGAAGAGAAAAACAACAACAAGACAGCGCACGTACAGCCACACACACACACACATGCGCATACACACACACAAACACACCTGCTCCATCGCATGTGGCCCTCCTGCCTTAAGCACTTGACAGAATTGCGCTACGTGAAGCCTGCACTCAAGATGCAAGGAAAGAAATTGAGATTGCATACGTGGCAGCTTTCACGAGCGCACCACGCCTCCTTACTCATTTAAGGGCAGCCCCAAGACTCTCTAATACTGATTAGACACGTACATTGCATCGTTCTGTGGTCCACAAGGAAGGCTCTGATGTAGGCTTTAAGGTAAGTGATGCACTCAGTCCTAGCACTTATCAGTCGGAGTCCTTTAGTTGAAGCCCCACAAGTACAAATTGAGCTAGAAATTATCCAAAAGGCCATTTTACCAATGTCATGTCAGTCACATCCATGGCCACCAACCTCAAGCCACAAACCACGAGCTCCTCTCGTCAACATATCCCGTAATGTGGCCACATCTGAGCGAGCCACGATACCAACAGCCATCAAGTTATCAGCACCCTCGCAGTGCCCCTCACCTGAAATTCAATGCAGGTTGCCCCTGCAACAACTCAGGGCCATAACAAGCATCCATGACAGACCGCACTTCTTCCATCCGTCCTGAAGACACAAGCTCGTAGGCGGCTTGACGGATGGCAATGTCGCGAGGCAAACCCTATGTGCACGAGAGCGTGAATGAGGTGTAGGTGCAGGTGCAGGGATGCTGGTGGGCGGTAGGTGTATGTAGGGATGCTGGTGGGCTGATTTGTCTGAGCAGCATGCCATACTACTCATACTGCCTGCAGCCACAAGCAGGAAGACATCTGCTGCTGTGGTTCTTCACTGCCTACGTAGTTTTCTTTTTTCCCAGGCCTTAAGACGCCTCCAATTGCACTCATGAAAGCCAATGATCCACCGCCATCTTCCGGTGCCTTATCCTCAACCACTCACCAAATCTAACAGCTTCTGCACAGCGTCAGGTAGCCCGCTGGTGCTTGCCACACCATCTCCACCACCTGGCAGGCCAGGACCTTGCTCCCCCCTCTGTTCGTCCGGGCTTTCCCCTTTTTGAGAGGGTAAAGGCCCTTGGGTGTTGCGCTTGGATGGCGGTGCCTCTTCCACACTAACACCGCCTACAAGGAGAGTACAAAGTGCGTGCAAAATGAGGGTGTACAGGATACAGGAGTGTGTGTGGGCGCAAGGGTACGAATGTCAAAAGTTGGGTGTGGGAAGGTTCACAACGGAAGCAATTTGCCCCAACAAACAGATGCTGCTGTATAACCTCGTTTGAGGCAACCACAAACTTGCACCTTTCTCAAACAAAGTAAGCATTGATATGATGGCGTGACGTCTGCAATGAAAGTTATTCTCTCCTCGCGTTGAGTCAACTGCAAAATCCTGTCTGTAGGTGCACAGGGCATAAGGTTTCACATAAGCACCCGCAATAACAAATTTACACAAATTGAACCCACAGCACGCAGACACACATATGCTCTGTATAGACACACACAGAACAGCAGACGCATACCTTGCAACGCCTCCATTAGCGTCAAACCTTCCTCCATCATTGCGTCTTCATCTTGCGAAACAGGAGGCTTGGCTTTTGCAGGAGTGGAGGGCTGCAGAGAGAGGGTCGTGAATAACAGATGAGGTCACACCTCTTGTGCCTCGTTTGGAGCTGAACGGGAATCAATCCAAATCTTATCATGACATGCGTCTTATCACGATGTGATTGCACTGCCAGAGTAAATAGCGTTTTTCCATGAGGCCACCTCAACTGCACATTGGCTTGCATGGAAAGGGCACTCTGGCTTGCAAAGCAGCAAAAAGGTTGTACCATCTGATGCAAATGGGCTGCATCACATGGTACATGGTGCAATGTAACATCATAGCATAGCGGACAAAGTTCCCCCTTTTGGGGACTCATTGGGGGACGTGATCAGCTGCAAGGGGGAGACGGCTGTATGACGTTTACACACACACACACACAACACACATACACACACACACAAGACACACACGCACACACCACGTACACACACACCACGTACACACGCACATGCAGGCCAAAGATAACACACCAGCAGGAGCTCTTTTTGGATGGCGTTTGCAGTCCGCCAGTAGCGGTGGTGCATGAGGTGGTTGTACAGCAGCTGTGGCATGAGGGGGGTGGCTGAGCTGCTGAGAAGCGGTAAGGGTGTAGAGTTAACAGTTGCCAGGACCTGCACAAGCAGTGAGCATAACAAGTTTCGGCGAGTCGTCAACAAGCAAGGTTGCATGATAGGGCAAAAAGGTAATGATTCCTAGGACCAGCATAAGCAACGAACACATGTGTCCACAATGCGAACCAGCTTCACAATAGCAGGGGTGTTTAGTGTGCAGTTGCCAGGTCTACATGCACAGCACGCGGGTGGGATAGGTTTACAAGGAAAACAATATAAGTATGAGGAGGCCCAGCACCAATGTGCAAACAATGTATTTTAGAAGTTGCAGCACAACCCTGCATACACACAAGCGCACAAATACAGCTGTGCCCCAGTAAGAAGTCACTGATGCAGCTAATGAAGAGCAACAGGAAACAGGAAACGGCGACATAAAACGAGCGTACGGCAGGTCAACAGTCGAGCCGGTTGAAAGAACCAAAAGGAATAACTCGGAAAATTAGCAAGGACACCTTTGTAGTTTGTGTTGTGGGATCTCAGTCTAATTTGCAAAAGGCAAACGACATAGCTTGGGCTTTGCACCAGAGGTGGACAACTCCCCCCAAATGGGCATGTTTTTCAAACGTTCCCCGCATATGGGCCCCCAAATTGCAATTTCAGAATAAAAGTGTTCCTCAGCACTCCTGCTTGATGTTTTTTAATTTGGGGGCACATGCCTGGTGAGCCGCGGCGTGCACCTCACTTTTGGCACCAATCTGTCATATCTCACCACTAACTGACCCGATTTTTGTCATTTTTACATGAATAGTCTACATTTATATAAAGAATATCATTGCAACAAAAATGGGGCAAAACGGAGCAGTAGTTGGCCAGGTACCCCATTTTGGCCCATTTCCCTAAGAAAAAGTCAGCAAAAGGGGTGCCAAAAAGTGTGAATCACTAAGTTCCACCAAAACCGGTTTTTAGCATCCCAATCGATTCCTCATAATAAAAGAAGCACTCCTGTCGTGTTTTCAGGTGAAAAGAGGCCCTGGGATAAGCGTGGTGGCTCAATACACAATTATTCAGTGCCAATTACTGATATTCTGCCTAGACCACTGGGGGGGTCCGTTGGGCCTCAAACTTTATGAAACATCTAGTTATGTTATTTAAACACGATTTTTTATCAAGAAAGGAACATTTCTAGACATTTACTCAGTTGACCCCCTCTGGTAAACTGCAGAAATACCAGAATCTTGCAGTAAAAGATTCAGGCCTGTGCATTTACGCCGTAATTTCGGATTTAAGACCGTAATTATGGTACTGACCGTAATATAGCCACACAGTACGGTCCAAATCATGATCGGCCAAAATTACGGCGTCAGACCGTACAAGACGGTGCTAACGTACAGTACAATTTAGATCGTAATTTGGCCGTTTGGCTCCAATTTCAGCCTCAAACAATCTGTTTGTTTTTACAATGAATATAACACAATTAACAACCAGGAATCAAGTACTGCGTCCGACTTTGAGTTTCCATGCAAGCCACTGCTGTACCCTTCCCCGAGCTGGTGCAGCCCCAACCCAGCCTCAGGGTCGTTCAGGGAAGCATTGTGTGGAGTCAGCACATAAGAGGAGCATGCTGGAGGTGGAAATGGGAGGTGTTTGGGGCGGAGAGGCCTTTCTGAGGTCATTTTTGCACCGGCAGAGCCAGTTTGGCATTGTACCGTGGACCGTACAGTAAATTGCCGTAAATGCGGTAAATTATGACCCTCCAAAATCGTAATTACGCCATAAGTTACAAAATTACGGTACGTACAGTACAAAGCGTACTGTACCGTAAACTGTACAGTGCACAGGCCTGAAAAGATTTAGAAGAGTAATGTTCGGTGTATACTTACCTATATGGTTCTGGCCGACCCCTACATACTTAATATAAGCATTTGAATCCCTATTTGGCCAACAGTCTCTGGCCCACGCACAGAATAATGGCATGTGTGTATCAGCAATTACACATACACACATAGCATGTACACATTCACCTCCTCCTTTAACGAGTCCTGCATGGCTTGAAAGTCGGCCACAAAAGGTTTCGTCTTGACCCCCGAACGCTGTTCACCCCCCAAGTTTAGGCACACCTGAGAAAAGTGTATGCGCATGAGTTCAACCTGTCTGCGTGGCCTGCAAACAAACACTGAGTTGCAAACTAGGAGGGCATGGTAACTGTTTTGCATACAGTCCCCTTCCTCAAAAGGGACCAGCTAAATCCTCCCCCTGTCTGCACTCAAAAGGAAAACCCGCGATACATTTTTCTCAGAAACTGGATGGTGCACTGCATTTCTACATTGGTGTCATAATGCGTAGCATCAGGCCTACTTAAAAGAAATATGAGCATGCTTCTAGAAAAATTCCATCTACGTTTGCTGAATGACAGCCTGATGCGCCATATGCCATATGCTATGCACCACGGAAAAAACCGAGCACCTTGACTTAAGAAGGCAACAACACGGCAATTGACCTTGTGTGTTGAGGTGCAAAGAGTGTGAGTGATGGTTTGTTGCAGACAAAGCTGGTTACATACTGCTGAAACAGATTGTGCAAGCACACCTCCTCATCCCGAGTGCGTAGTCCCACGCAAGGAAACAGCCTATCTTCAGTGACATTCCTGAAGGCCACGCCCAAGGCTTGGCCGTTTTTGTAGAAGCTGTGCATGACGGCAGCAATTGAGTTGCACATCATGTGGGCAATTTATGGAGTACGTGAAATGAGACCATCGGTTTTCCAGCTGCAGCTATCCTGCACCAATTTTTGCTGATACTGAACTTAGACATCTTTGCTGAACTTTCCGCCTTGAAGCGATGCACTGCATAGCAATTTGCGTAAATGTGTGCTTCCTTTCACCTGATGGTGCGATTGCTGCGGTTGAGAAGCACCCCCATTACATCCCCTGTGCCATACGTCGGCCCAAAAGGGCGGCCAGCCCCAGATCCTTGAAATGCATTGCCATCGTCCCCATGGTATCCTGAATGGTATTGATTTGTGTACGTGCATACGTCTGTGTGTATGTTTGTGTGTGTATGTGTGTGTGTAAATTTGTGTGCATGTGTGTGTGTGTCTGTGTGGTCTTGCCCCCCCTTGTACATCAAAGTGCATATGGAATTTGCTACCCTGCATCTCCCGAGGCCTAGCTTTTTGTGAGCATTTAGTGCAGGTGTACTGAAATCTACATGCATACCAGGTTTATCCAGTCAACATGCATTTTTCTCGAATAAAGTTGGATAAAGTTGGAAGGCAAGGGGCTCACCGTAGCTGTGGGGATCCCAGCCAGGAAGCCGGGACAGGAGCACTTCTTCAGTTTGAAACCCAATGCCAATGTATCCTTTGTGACCTGTGCTCACAATCTCCACCTGCGGTCAATATGCAAGCGTGCCTTTCAAACGAGTCATCTGACCAAACAACAGAAGGGGGGGTCGAGTTTAAACTACCTGCACCTTCAGGCATCTATGGTTCACTGACAGACCTCAAAGTAGTACAGCGGGCAGTCAGGGGGTGCTGGGGCATTGGTGCGGATGGTGGCAGCCTGGGAATCATCATCTCTGCAAACATACAAAAACATTTTGCTTCCTTTGTTTCTGAAGAGCTGACGGAACAAGAGTCCCGCCCGATGTGCAAATTAAATGCAACACCTAATGATGTGCTCTGACTTCAGTAACGCTGGCAACACACGACTACTGTGGACACGCTCTTGTTGACCGATTTAAACTCACCCTGGACCTATGTAGCGAGCCCGTGTACCATCGACCTGTGTAGCATGTGTAGAGAAGTTACACATGATTGTGAGGCAAGGGTGCTGCCAGATGACCTTTGCATTGCAGTTTGCCACTTATACTATTAAGCTAGTCGTTCACGACTTTGCTGGTCTGGGTGTTAAAACCCCTGTGCACATGCAATCCGTTGCGTTTTGAAAGGAGAAGAGTTATGTTTATCAACCTGTGCGAGCAGATGTGGACAAAGCACATGAGAGCAGCAGAATATGGCAGTGACGTTTTGTGAGGGCAGGCACCCCCCCACATACATACACACACTCACACATACGCGCACACCTTCAAATGGTTGAGAGCTGCATGCGCACGCCCAAGGATTCTTGCGTCTAAGAAGGATGGGTATGTGTACTTGGTGCTATACATAGTGGTGGTTTGCCCACTCTTGACAAGTCTGCCTCACCCCTTCCCTCGAATTCGTTAAAGGCAGGAAATAAGTTATTTATGTAATATGAGGGGAAAAAAATTTTACCGTTCGCCTTGAGGTGGGCAAAATTGCTCGACAAGTCAAGCAGCCGAGCTGGGAGAAGGGAGAAGGGAGGAGAGAGTCTCCTTTATCCACCAGACTTTATTAACGTTCCAGGTGCGCACACCCACACAAACACATACAGACACACACATACACACACACACACACACACACACACACACACACACACACACACACACACACACACACACACACACACCCGCACACACACACACACAGACACACACACACACACACACACACACACACACACACACACACACACACACACACACACACACACACACACACACACACACGCACACGCACACGCACACACAGACGCACACGCACACGCACACGCACACGCACACGCACACATACACACACATACACACACATACACACACATACACACACACACTATCTCACTCATTCACACATGCACGCACATACACACACACACACCTTCACTGTTTGCAATTAGGCTATCATTCAACCTTTTCCTGTGTTAAACAAATTTGCTTTGTAGTTGACAATTGCAGAACAGACAAATTCAAACTGCCGTGTTGCTTGCTTGCTTACGAGTTGTTGATCTTCTAAAAATTTAGCCACTGTCCTTTTAAAACCCCTGTCGTGCAAGGTACATTCTGCAAGGTATTTTTAAAACAGACAGTGTCCAGTGTAGTAATGTGATGAGTGATGTTGAGATTACAGGAAGCTTTGCTGCTAGGAAGGAGCACCCTGCTAAGAAAATTGCCCTATCACCTTTCCGTCGGCTGCTACTTTGTACACAGAAAATCGGTACAAAGCGTCAGTTTATTGGTTCTATATGTCACAGTGATCAAATAAAATAATAATTGATTGTTCTCATCAGTGTTTTTTCTTCTTGAGCAGATTAGTGTAGACTCTCAGGGCATCGGTCAGAAAAGGTTGTTGCCTATTGGTGTTGCACAATCCATAGGACGCAAAGTGCCACCCAATACCATTCCACATGAAGGATCAAACCATCTCTCATGAGCTCATGAGGGATAATAAAGGGAAGCACCTAGGCTGGTTGGGGCTAGACGCACGCGCAACAACGAGGGTTATCTTAGTGGCTAAGGAAAAAGAAAGGATTCCTTCGTTCGTTCAAAACACGCTGCTGGTTACGGTACCAGCATAGCCAGGCAAGAGCCAATGCAAGGAATTTTGCCTCTTCCCCACCAGATGGACTTGCCAATCCATATCCCCGGGGGGGGCCCTGGTTATGAACCAAGAGACATACAATCATTTAATGAATAAACACGATATACACCCATTTGAGCGAAATCAAAATGTGGAGCGACGCTCCTCCGACCCAACAAGCAGGAAGGCGCAAGAACAAAAATATTTAGTTATTATGCCTCACTTACTACTAGGGCACCACAAAACCCTCCACACCTTAATATTTTTAAGATGGAAGGAGCGAGAAACTGGGTGAATACAGCAAAATTCAAATTGGGCTTTTTCAAGAGCACGTTCATTCTAGAGGGCAGTGTCGCATTGCACCTGTTGCACCTACAGCTGAATTTCACCTTATGCATTCAAAGCTTTCCATTGGCCTGGAAATTTTAGGACCAAAGACAAGCGATGCAAGCATGCGATACAAGCAACTTGGATGCAAGGGGGTTTGTGACAAAAAATGCGTTTGGGAGGTGGCCGAAATATTCAGCTGACGAGCGCAGGTGCCTAAGGAGAAGGTAAGACAGCAGACTTCAAAGGGGGCATTATTTGGGACAGTATCCGGAGTTCCGCAAGCATTATATGAGGGTGGGACGAATGTAACGATACATATAGGAAGAATACAATTCCTAATCTTACATCTTAAGTTTGCCTTATACAACGCGCTGCTACAGTACCCTTCTCACGGCAAGTTGAAGGCCTCCACCTTGCAGCGAATTCAGTCATCGTTACGTACATCGGTGGGGTTAATAATAACTGCCCTACGGTATCAGACATGATATTGATGAATGCATCTGAGCAGTACGCCTAGTAGTGTGCAGGCCTCCTAACTATGACGTGGCCACCTGGTGATGAACAGCGAGGAGAGAAGAAACGTAAGTTCTCAGCCAAGTAGTTTGGCTGATCGGCTGCTGAAAGGTCCTCAAAAAAAGGTGTGAACAAAAAGGAGAAAGGTTTTGACGCCTCGGGATTATTCTCTCTGTATTCACCACAAGTCCAACTTGTGTTACGATCCTCCCGATGTTACATTTATAATACAAAACATAATGTACAAAAGGCACTTGTGCCTATGCAACTTGCTGCATAATTGTGCTGCCATTATTTGCACACGTTAAAAAATAAATATACTCCGGTGACAAACCGTGTACCAGGATGGGAGCGTCTGTCCAACAACTGTGCCCGTTGATATGCAGCAACGACCATGAGGTGAGAACGGGCATCAGCAGCTTAGCAAGCGCCGCTTCGAACGGTGCCCGGGGATCATCACGCAAATCAAGCATAAATTCATTCAGGGAGGGCTCTGCATGGTTACGGGCCAGTCCATGGCATAATCTGTGTGCTTGCTGCTATGAACATCCATGGTTATGTTTGTGAACAATTGCTCAGCTAGGAAGGGGACGAGGGTTTGCTCTGGAAAAACCCTTGCTTCAAGTATACAGTCAACTTAGCTAGAACGCACATTCACTAAGCACTTGCCCCCCTGCTCCTCTTTTGAATGAGATCAACGTGTGGCCTCATCGCCTTGCGCTTGCCCACAGCTGTTGTGACAAAGCCATCCATTTTCCTGCAGGGCACACCACATCGGGACTATTGTGCCAGCAGGCTACGGACATAACATACCATATTTATGTATGCTCTTCTTACATTTGCATGCACAATGACCACAATGTCACGTGCCACTCACTTAGAGTACCTGGTTCTGTATGCCCAAACTTCAGTGCTTTTATGTCCGCTCATTCGTGCTCTACCTCGCACAATAACAACACACAGGGTGATGTGTGGGACTCGTATCTGCAAGAACGGACGTGGATGTCAGAGTTCCACTTCCGGAGGTGGGTTTGCGCCTTTTCCTCAAGACAGCTTTTCTCATGAGGCACTATGTAGCAACTAAAAGTTATTTCCATATGTAGTGCCATAACAATCATTCCTGCTGCTGTCTCCAACCTTAGCCATACACTCTGCGCACCTCACACATTTGTTGGCCTCAATAGTGCCAGCAGCAAGAAATTTTCTCGACGGGAGCGAGTCACTTGCTAAAAACTTCCAACCAGCCTTCCATTTACTGCCCCTCTCACAGCCTCTCACCATTAAAAAACCAGCTAAGTTTCTGGCAATGGGTGTGCCTTGGTGCTAGGCACTTTCTGCAAATCTACTGTGCAAACTGCACTTCAGAGAGGGAGAGGATTGCCCGCGAGGGACCAGGGGAACTGGCGTGTTAGACTTTGAGACTCCCTCCTACCACATCGTGGCCCTGGCCAAAGAGGGCCTGGCTCAAATGTTGGACAGCATGACTGACCTCAATGAAGTCCAACGAGAGGCCCTACGCAGCAGTGTGGCCATATGCAATGTGGACGGTTCAATCGACGATGAGTGCGCCCCTTTGTCTATGACCATCAAGGTGCGGAGGGATCTGGGCCTGTTCATGAGTAATTTCAGTCATCCACAAGTATAAATTTCTCTGCTCCAGATATTGAACAGAATCCTTCAGGAAGACTGGCTATTGGTCGAAAAGACATGCGCACCTGTGTACAGTTGCACATGTGCAATATGTATGCAGGAAAGCTTAAAAGTGTATTGCGTGTACGTGTTTGGGGGTGAGGAGGGGACAGCGAAACTGCTCTTGTAGCCTGAGCTGTCTTGAGGATCCCTTACACTCTTCAAAACTGATAAACCATGTGCCATATCATCGAAGCAGCCTGAGTCTCCGACTATTTTGTGGACCTGTCTTCTATAGGGAATTTTTAAACAATATCAGTGGACAAAACGAACCCTGTCAGAGGGCTGAACCCATTTCCCTTTTGTTTCCGCAGGCACGCATCTACGCGCTTGGCTCACCACAATCGATTGAGTTACGGCATGAGTACCACAAACGCCAGGGGTGAGCATATAATGGCGGTGGTCAAGCAACTTCTTGCAAGCTAGGAAGCGTGTTTGTGATAGCTACCAACAAACCTAAAGGATGTGCTATCTACTTTTATTTGGTCTACTTGCTCATTTTGCTGCCTGCAGTAGCAGCACGCAGCTCTGTTGCGTCACCTTACACCCCAATGGGGCACGTCTTGTGCATGTATTTTTGTTGGCAAAAGTATCAGGCGTTGCACAAAATTTCCTCATTCAAAGTATTGAATGTCTGATGGTCACGGCTATTGCCCCTTTTGTTGGCATTGTGCATACACGTAGGTGGGAGCACCCCGAGTACTCTCAGGCCGTGGCATGGAGGCTAAACCAGCCGTCCGAGTGTGGCCGCAGGTTCATGCCAATGTAAGCTGACAATAAATTTGCAGAAGCTCTGCATTTTGTTTCAGTGCTAGAGGCTGGTCTGCCTTGCTAATAGCGAATCGCACAAAACGTAGGCGCAGAAGGCTTAAAGAGCTTCAGAGTTTGTTTTCATGTGATACAGAACGCTTAGCGTCAAAGTGATGTTGCATAAAGTGCAATTTGAGCAGTTGCCTGTGATGAGAGCTTCTTAATTGCCCATACAAAAGAGCGCTTCTTATGCTGCCACTTCTGTGCAACTTGGCCTCCTTTGCTTCTTTCCAATGCCGCCCCCTCACTTTCCCTGTTTTCCTCTTCTCGAATTCCCTGCTGACCGATTCTGCAGCTACAAGCGAGATGAGGAGGGCTGGCGCACCATGTTTTATTCCTACCTTGACTTTTGCAGAGCCCCGGCTGGAGCAGCAGGTTTGTCTACATCTTTCTGCTTGCAACGTCTTTGGATTTAAATTACATCTGCACTTGCTCATGTACATCGTCAGATTACTGAAATCAGGCGTGGTGCACATCTGACCAAAAGCACGTGGCTTGGGTCACGTGCAGCATGCATGGGTTGCAGCAATCAGGAAATGTTGCCGCTTTATACGCAGCTGCCAATGCAAGGGCTAGTGGCATGCGTGGCAAGAAGCGTGCCGCAAAAGGAGCTGGACGGGGCAAAGCCAGGTAGGCGCTAAGAGGTTGGACGAGTGCAGGAGTCGTGTTATTGAACTCAAATCATGCAGAAGTGGTGCTTGCGTTGAACACCGATCTTCTGAGTACTACCATATAATAGGTGCCAAGAAGAGCAGTCAAGGGTGTCTGTTGACAGCTGGCCGGGTACAGAAAGCCCTGTGTACAGTCTCACCCTCAAATGCCCCACCCACCCACCCCTACCTGCCAACACGGTGTATGTGCAGCAAGTGTGGTAGGGACGTTGCAGAGGGAGGTGTACAGAACCTCCTACCCCACACCCTATGTGTCTAACAGTGCACTCTTTGGCACAGATCCCTGTCATTAGTATTCTTATGATCACCCCTGTGCGCCCACGCAATGATGTGCAGTGGGCGTAGCATGCTGGCTGGGAGCCGAGACAACAGTCTTGCCGCTGCCCAAGATTTCGATTGTGCAGGGACAGAGGATAACGGTGCAGAGCATCAGCAGGTGAGTGAGCACAAGGGTGGGGTGAGGCATGCCAGGACAAAGGATTCTTCCACGCATAGCCCCACGTGTCTGAAGTGGATCTATATGCTTACCAAAGCTTGATGTAAACACATATATGTCGTATTGATTGGACAGACGAGGAGGAACGTGAGAAATAGGGTGCCTTTCAGCTCCAATATAGTAAGGGGCGAGCTTCGGTTTTGAGTGTCCTTGACGTCCAACTTGTCTCTGCTGCAGCTGACGCCTTCTTTGAAACCAAGTCATATTTTTTGGTGTTACTGTACGTAAAGTATATCACCGCCCATAATTATTGTTTTTTGGTGGGGGCGGTGACAGATTACTGGCGAAACGGTGGTAAAATATATATTTATTTCTAGGGGGCGGTAGCGAAAAATAATTATTGTTCCAAGTGACGAGCGGAGAGGATCCCCCCCCCCGCTCCGCCTTCGCCTTCACCCCCAGACCCCGCCCGCCTGCAGCAGGCAAGAGTGGACCGGGCTGAGCATGAGGCAAAGGAGCGCAAGAAGAAGGACTCGCAGCCATGCAGAACTCACAAACCTTGGTTTGACCCCACAGGATTGTACAGTTGGCACTGCATTGACATTCTGTAATTATGCAACTATTGAGGGATGCAAGCATGCAGCAGCATCTGCACAGGCGCACAACGTGCACAAACATGTGCACACAAACACACACACATGCACGCACACATGCACAGGCACACACACTCACACAGGTGCACACACGCACAGACACACATGCACATGCGCACGCGCACACACACACACGCACACGCACACACACTCTCTCTCTCTCTCTGGCACCCAAGCAGTTCAAAAGCTAGCCCACGCATGCAGCAGCAGGAGCAGCAGTGACAGCAACAACAGCAAGAGTCACTCCTTTGAGAGGGGGTGGTTGCTGAATGTTACTGTAAAATAAACAATTCTAGGCTGTTTTTTTGTAAAATAAAACTTTTTTCAGGGGGGGATTGTGAGTACATGTATGTACGGTAAGTAATTATAACTGGGGGAAGGAGGAAGATGAAGGGGTCCAGAAGATTATCCGCTGATCCTGTTGATGCAGGAGGGTGCCGGGGGCAGCACTTGCTGCAGCAGCCCGCGAGCCTTGCAAGCACTAAACACTGCTGGTATAGACAGCCACGTGGATGGGCCCCCTCATGCTGATTCTTCCAGTGGGCCGGCCGCTGGGGACGCCCTAGGGCAAAATGCAGGTGGAGACACTGGGCAGCCGCAGAAGCAGGTGGGAGGGGCACAGAGGATGAGTTTGCATGGAGGGTGCGCGAGGAGGCACTTTGCAGAAGCCAGAATGGGGTTTGACAGGGTGGAGATTGGGTGGTGAGATTGAGGAGCAGTAGTCTGCAAATGGAGACGGCAGCAGTTTCAGGGTAGGAACGAGCTTGTTGGTTTGCATTAAGTTAGCAATGATTCCAGGGCCGGCAGTGTTCAACAGCGAGTAATCAGTACATTCTCTGCCGGGAGACTATTGTATGAAATCAACTGGGCAACAAGTCCGCCCTTACCCATTATCTGCGACCTCTCTCACACGCTTCATGTGAAACTTACGTGCGAAACAATTGTGAATGATGAGTAAGGCAAATGTTTTGTAGCCGTTACGCATGGACGTGCATACAGAGTAGATAGCTTCCCTTGTTTCTACCGTAGCAACCGCAAATGTCTGAAAATAACCTACTTGCCCTAACACAAAGCGTCCACAATGTTAGCCTCTGGTGCGTGCACCTGCATTGCAGATGTAAGCAATCATGTACCAAACGGTCAATTGAGTGTTTGCACTAACGCCTCCACATGTATCGTCTCGTCTTCAAAACGCCTCCAGTGGTCTTCCTTTTGGAGAGTGTGGATAATTATGACCGTTTCCTGAAGTTCAATCAGGTGTTAACACCAAGTGGGTTGCATACACCAGCAACTCACCACCTGAAGCACCTGTTCTGTTTTGGGTGTAGCAGCCCACGACCATTCGCCAGAAGTGGCTGATGACTCCAGAGGACCTGAAGCATCTCCAGGAGCACTTGACGGCAGGCTCAGAGCTGGAGGTGCGGCCCTCCTGCTTCAGACGTCTCTGTCAGTACATTCATGCAAACGCCTTGCTATGATTGTTGATGGGGTATGCATGCCCTGGGGATGATGTGTGTATATGTTTACCTTGGTATGACTATTGGATGGGGCACTACTACATCAGTACATTCCTGCACACGCCTTGATATCATTGTTGACGGGGGTATGTCGGTCAGTTCATGCTGATGCCTACAGAGCGCGTATAGGTACGTGTTTATTTACCTTAGTGTGCTCGTTGATGGTGACAAATGGTATGAGGAAAAGGGGATTGAGACATGCTGTTGTTGCTTGAAGACCAGCAGCTGCATTGTGCTTCATCTTGATGCAGGTGTAAGAAATTGTGAAGCGCATGCTGATGCGACGTTCTTGGCTGTATTACGAGCGCCTGCGTTTACACATGCACAGTCGTTTGTACTTTGAAGGCATGCGGTTTGCAGATTATGGATGCACAGTGCACTCTTGTCCATTTTCTGCAGGAGGAGCTTGCTGACGGTGTCCTGCTGGACCTGCTGCTGGCTTCTGTTGGCATTACGGGGGGCAAGGTTGGCGAGGTGGAGGTGAGGGCTCCAAACTTCAATCGCGTGGCGTATGAGAGGGAAGCAGGGCTGAATTGACGGATTAGATTCCAAAATTCAATTTCGTGGCATATGAGACAGGAAGCAGGGGTGAATTGACTGATTGAATTGAACGTCGCTCCTTAGTCTCAAACGTCAAATGTGCTGGTAAAGGGCCCCTAAATTTGGGTAGAATGACTTGTCTGGCATTTCAAAACGAACAAAGCAAGGCATGATGTGCATGCAAGTTGTTCGGGCTTAGTAGTTCAGCCAAATCACCTTCCCCACCAGGGCCTGCCTATCCTCTCTGTGGAGATCTACTCATACAAGCTCTGAATTCGTACTACCTATCAGTTTGCCCAATGTCGTCCTGATACGTTGCGCTGCTTCCATATGTGATCCTATTGCGTCGTGCCGCCTGTATTTGTTTGAGCTCCGCTTTGTGCGTGCCTAGTAATGAGTTGAAAGGTCTGCGATACTTTTTTGTTGCTGGAAAAGTGTACAGCGCTGAAGACAGCAGCAAGTACGATGACTGCTCTGCAGTGGAATAATGCCTTGCTCTGCACCTGCCTCCAACGCGCACATTGCTTGCTAGAGCTGAAACACAGCATGCACAAGGGGGTCTCTATTGTAGAGCAGAGCTGCTGGGGGGTTTTGACTGCTCTGTTCGAAAAATTGTGCTCATCCCTGTTCTCATGCCCGTGGTTGTGTTTTGCGCACACAGGTGGGCAAGCCCATGTACGGGCGTTCGTTCTTGCAGTACCAAAAGCGGCGTCTGTGTGGAGGAGGGGGAGGGGGAAACAGGCGGTCAGCTGCAGCCAGCCTGGCTGCGTCTGAAGTGGATGAGGTGTGTAATCAATCTGAAGTGGATGAGGTGTGCAATCAGTCTGAAGTGGATGAGGTGTGCAATCAACCTGAAGTGGATGAGGTGCGCAATAAACCTGAAGTGGATGAGGTGTGCAATCAACCTGAAGTGAATGAGGTGCGCAATAAACCTGAAGTGGATGAGGTGTGCAATCAACCTGAAGTGGATGAGGTGTGCAATCAACCTGAAGTGGATGAGGTGAGCAATCAGTCTGAAGTCAATGAGGTGCGCAATCAAGTGTGTGTGAACAGTGTGGCACAGAGGCAAGCATGCACCTTTTTGCTTGATCCTGTATTCAACCACGCACAGACACACGCAATACTCAAATCAATGTATGACTTGAGTACGTTGCCCCTCCCAAACACACACAGGAGCAGCTCAACACATCCTCACGTGCACGTATTGAGCTGGCAGCAACAGCAGCAGCCACTGCAGCAGCGACAACAAACGCAGGTAGGAGGAGGACCAGGGGGTCAATTGCTGCTTGGGCCTGAGGGAGCGCATTTGTGTCCGTCTGCACAATGTGTTAATTGCTACCAGTATAAGGGTTGTCAGGAAGACGCACATGTGGCACACAACTAAATGTTGTGCTCATATACAGATGAGGCAAGCATTACAACGCGAGTGCATTTTGGCGGCGTGTTGCTTCAATCTTATCGCTTACCTCCAAAGCAC